>ERZ773175.1245-NODE-1245-length-14398-cov-6.004880_pt1 | contig 14398 bp, 10 predicted proteins | sample MGYA00581004_ERZ773175 | MGnify/ENA primary metagenome ERZ773175 (study PRJEB29015, sample SAMEA2737834) | human gut metagenome | biome: human gut; feature: human-associated habitat; material: faeces | place: China | collected 2012 ...
GATGACATCTCCGCATTTCTTGCATCTGATTGCATTCTTGATAATTCTCGGCATAGTCATTCCCTCTTTAGCGCATTTCTGATTTTCTCTTTTTCCCCGCTGCCGTCTGTACGGAGGCGCAGCAGCGGGACGGCGCACTTATCCAGAATGGAGTTCTTTTTCGCGTCCCGCGCCGCCTGCTTGCTCCCGGATTTATGAGATCCGCCGTCCGCTTTAATCGTCAGCACGCACTTTGCTGATTAGGTCGCAAGTTAGTTTTAAGTTGGTCGCAAGTGGAACGCAAAACAATTCAAAATTTCGAGCAGATCATTTGATGATAGGCATCTCCCATTCAACCAATCTTTTAGGTTTGAGTGTATATTATAGCACACTGAATGGACTGTGCCAACATCGTCTTTGATACCTCCACAAAACGCCTTTCAAAATCTTATATTAGGGACTACTAAAATCAAATTACATTAGTTTGCCAGCAATAATCCATTTAATTATAATAGGTCATTTAATAGATTCATACACTTGACCTTTTGCTGAAGGTTTGCGCTTCCGTATACATTCAGGGTAAAAGATACGTTCTTATGTCCGAGGATTTCAGAAAGAGACTTTATATCAAACTCTGGTATCTCGATTGCCCTAACCGCAAATGTATGCCGGATCTCATGAAACTTCACTTTCTCCAATCCGTTCCGCTTCAAGAAACGTGCGAAAAATTGCCGATATGTTCTCGGCTCGGTTGGCTTTGTCTTGCCCGTGAGGAAATAGTGATTCGGGTTTTCCGTGTAAAACTTCTTGATGATGTTCATGAGAAGTGACGGAACAGGAATCGTTCGAGCGGAGGTTTTCGTCTTCGGCGGTCCTATATGAAGATACGATTCTCCCTTCTTCTTGTCGTAGATACGCTGGACGGTTTTGTTGATGCTGATGGTCTTGTCCGTCAGCGAAATGTCCCTCATCTGTAAGCCGCACAGCTCGCCTATCCGGACTCCGGTAAACAATGCAATCAAAATTCCTGCTGTCTTCCGGTTCAAGTCCATATAGATACACTGGATTAGAGCTTGCTCTTGATCTTTTGAGAGCGAAACTACTTTCTTGATACCAAGCTCTTTGGGGTATTCAATCAGATCCCAGTTCAGGAGTGGAATAGCCCGTTCCTTGTAGGCATACTCCATTGATAACCGGAGAACGAGGATAACATCCCTTATCGTCTTCACGGTAAGCCCCCCGGTCTTATCCAAGCGTCCAACATTGTAGAGATACGAAATGTAGCTCTGGATGTCCGCTTCGGTGATGCTGCCAATCTTGCGCTTGCCGAAATATGGGATCAGGTGATTTTCGGCAATCAGCGTAAAGCTGGCGTGGGTTGACGGCGTGATCATGGGCTTCTTTTGATTTAGCCATGTGTTCACAAGCGTCTTGAATTGTGTATTGTTAGTCATAATGACCACCTCCACAAACATTATCCGGTGGAGGGATAATCAGGGCATTAACACCCTCAAGTAACGGTCTTGAGAAGCGTCCGAAGCTCCGCTTTCCGGGCTTCGATGAGCCGTACAGATCGACACAATTAGGCGATATAGCGGCTCTGGTAAATCGCACTGATCCAAAATCTAACGCACCGATCATGATGCTCAGTGCCGGAAATGGCTTCATTATGCAGTCCGAAAAGTATTCCAGAGACAATGCTGGACAGAGCCTTAAAAAATACATTCTCTTGAAGCAAGGAGAATTGGCGTATAATCACGGCGCATCTAAGGCTAAACAGTTTGGTTGTTGTTATGAGCTGACTGAGCCAGAGGCACGAATCCCCTATGTGTATCATTGCTTCAAGATCAACAATCACGAATATACACCATTTATTGCGATGGCACTCAATAACGCCAAAATGGATAAGCAACTTAAGCGCCTCGTATCGTCAAGCGTTCGTATGGATGGGCTACTCAATATTTCTTTTGAGGATTACATGAGCGTAACAATTCATCTTCCTTCGCCCTCCGAACAAAAGCACATAGCCGACTTTCTTCAAAAAATTGATGAGCGAATCGCCGCGCAGGAAAAACTTCTTGCTTCCCTCAAGAAGTATAAAAGAGGACTCATTTCCGAAATACTCAATCAGAAGATCAGAATCACTCATGAAGATGAAGAGTGGGAAGAAGTATCATTAAGTGCCGTGGCAGACGGCTTTGAGTATGGAATGAATGCCGCTGCGACTATATATGATGGTGTTCACAAGTATATAAGGATTACTGATATTGATGATGACTCTCATACATACATGGACTCTGCGCCCGTTTCACCGGCTGGTGTTCTTGAAGGAAAATACCGTGTTAGAGAGAACGATATTTTGTTTGCTCGTACCGGTGCTTCTGCTGGCAAAAGCTATCTTTATCAGGCATCTGATGGAGATATGTATTTCGCTGGATTTCTTATCCGTATTCATGTTATTGACGGTGTGGATAGCGGATATGTCTTTTTGAATACGCTTACGGAAGAATACAACAGGTGGGTGGTGCTTGAGTCTACGCGCTCTGGTCAACCCGGTATTAACGCCGAACAATACAGACGGTATCGCTTTAAGCTGCCACCACTCAAAACCCAAAAACAGATTTCGGCAATCGCACAAAAGATAGACGCGCAAATCAAAAGAGAAAGCCAATGCTTGTGTCTCCTACAAAAGCAGAAAGAGGGGGTTTTACAACAGCTCTTTATATGAAAAGTTGTTGTAGGAAAGCCTTGCGCTGGTTGAGAAGAATAGATAGCATTTTTTCCTGATTAGATATTTGCGAATCAAGCCTCGAAAGGAAGGACGCTATTTTAGACTGAGCATTCTTGTCGGGGACAGTGCATTTAAGCCTTAGTAATTTGTTTACAGCAAGACCGGGTTGTGCCCCCTGATCTGAATACTGTCCAAGTTTCATGAAGTCAAGCAAGTATAAAAGAAATCCTGTGTCGTTGTCTGCGTTTGCGCGGACAGCAATAGCGTGTTCAGACAAATAGTTTTGTCCCTGAATAATACGAACATTCCCGCATAACGCCCCTTGCCTCCCAATGACAACGTATTCGCCCTCATGACTATATCGGTCGCAATACCCGCGTATACCATTGCCACCATACACAGGATAATCTCCGGTTTCATGAATGAGTGATGATGATATATTTCGCCCGCTTCTGAACTCACTGCATAAGTCACCAAGTGTTTCCTGCATCCATGAAGAAGCAGAGGAAAACTCTTTGCTTTTACCCGAAAGAATGTGGGCAATAGCACCTCTTTTATACTTCTTGAGGTTATCGACAAGTTGTACCTGTTTTGCAATCCTACGCTCAAGCGTACCGAGCATATCCGCTACCCGGTTTTGTTCTGAGAGAGCCGGTATGCAGACCTTGATTGTTTCAATCTGAGGATACTTCAAGTTCCATGTGTCAGAGGTCATGCCTTGAGAGTTCTTTCTAAATTCATTGATTAGGTTAGGGCTTTTGAAGAAAGCTGCAAAATATCCATTACTAATCGGGATTTTAGGCATTAGAACTGTGTATGCAGGACTAACTATACCATCACACGGAGAGATGCCGTTCGCTCCTTGCCACATTCTCATGGAGTTATAGACCATATCTCCTGTTAGAACAACCTTATAGTTGCTTTTGTCTTCACTTGAGTTGTCTTTGCCTTCAATCTCTGAGCGAGGCATAACGCCATCGTTCATCGTGACAGAAAGCAGTTCCATGTCAGAAACCCCTCGCTGACTTCTTTCTGCGTAAATATCACCTATACGACATTGTTTGTACGGCTCATCGAAGCCCGGAAAGCGGAGCTTCGGGCGCTTCTCAAGACCGTTACTTGAGGTCTATTTTTAGACCTCATTTCGGTATGAACCAAAAGTAAAATCCCTTGCAGTAGCAGAGATTTTCCGCTATTGTAAGGGATTTCGTCTGTCATATAGCTCTTTCTGCTGGCTTGATCAGAAGTATAAAAGAGGTGTCATGCAGCGCATTTTTCGCCAACTCCCTTCTCAGGATGGCGCAGAGTGGGCTTGTGTTCGACTTGGTGATATTTTCAAAAAAGTTTCGCGCCGTAACGCAGATGGAGTAATAAAAAATGTAATTACCAACTCTGCGGAATACGGACTAATTCCTCAGCGCGATTTCTTTGACAAGGATATTGCAGTAGACGGAAACACAGCAAATTACTATGTCATCGAAAATGGAGACTTTGTTTACAATCCGAGAAAGTCAAATTCTGCGCCATACGGACCGTTCAATAGATATACTCTCAGTGAACAAGGTATTATCTCACCGCTATATACCTGTCTTGTGCTGCAAGCAGATATTTCTCCTTCATATCTCGCTTGGTACTTTAAGAGCGACGCATGGTACAGGTACATCTATGATAACGGCTCACAAGGCGTTCGTCACGATCGAGTATCTATGACGGATGATTTGCTTATGGGTATTCCTGTTATGTATCCCAGCCATGAGAAACAACTTTTGTACGCGGATATTCTTGATGTGGTGGAGGCACGATTGCAAGCCACCCAAAAAACACTTGACCTTCTGAGTAAAACGAGGAACGGCTATATGAAGCAGCTCTTCATATAAAGAGCTGTTGCATCAATCCCTTTTTTATAGGAACAAGGCTCTTCAGAACACCCTCTTGCGTTATTAAAGCCTTTTCTATTGCCGAAAGAAATTTCACGATTCGCTCTTGCTCAACGATGGGGGGTAAAAAGACACGCTGATTCAAAACAGTTTTACGATCTATGCCTTCAATCAGTCCTGTTGCCGATTGCTTCATTTTCTCAGAAAGATGAAGTGTGAGGTAAAAGCAAAACTCTTTGGTCATGCCTCCATGGGGGCGCAACGCCATAAACTGTCGTGCAATATGCACCTTATCTTGAGAGAGAAATGCTACTGCGCCAGAGCCGGAGCCTTTGCATACCAGAAGTGTATCTCCACGATAAGCGAAGCACCGGGGAACTGTTGTCCACCTTGAAACGACCGTCTGCCCTTCAACAATGCAGCTTGCTCCCGTCATGTAAGGTATACCTTTTCCTTGCTCATTATAATCAGTCGGTGCAAAATCTTGACCAGATTGAAGGGTGATCAACTCGCCCATCTTATGACTGTCCCATTTAGTTGTCTCCGTATGGAAAGACACTCTTTGAGTGAAAACACTCTTGATAGCACCTCTTTTATACTTCTTGAGGGCATCTATCATTTGCTGCTGCTTTTCTATTCTATGACCGAGGGTACAAAACAACTGTGCAATTTTTTCCTGTTCAGAGACATCGCAGTACGGTAAGCCAAGCCACTTGAACGCTTCATAACTGATCTGTCTACCGTCTCTAATGCCCTCCACCGACTTTGAGAGGATATGATTGATAAACTCATCCGTGTGAAAGTATGCTTCATAGAAAAGGCTTGAATGTGGTTTTTTGCAGCGCAGAATGGTATATGCCGGACTCACTATGCCATCTTCATTAGCCATTTCAAGTCCGCCTTCAAAGGAACGAAGATGAATAATGAAATCTCCCTGTTCCACCTTTTTGTAGTTTGCAAGAGACGCATCATCATAGTGAATATTCCTCCCAGCTTGTTCTCTCGGAAGGGTTCCTTTGCCCTGAATAATGGTCAAAACAGTTTCCATAGGGTGATTCTTGTCCGCTACATTCTTAAAGAGTTCTTCTGCCTTATAGATGCTCCACGGCTCATCGAAGCCCGGAAAGCGGAGCTTCGGGCGCTTCTCAAGACCGTTACTTGAGGATACATTTGCCATAATTATTTGCCCTCCACGTCAAAGGGGAAATCCAGCCCCAGCTCATCAAAAAACGGTTTCAGTTCCGCATCAATATCCTTGATTTCAGATTGCAACTTGCGGATCTCAGCGGCAACTTCATTCAGGTCAATCTCAGGTTCCGGCTCAAAGGTGTCAACATAGCGAGGGATATTCAGGTTGAAGCCGTTCTCTTCAATCTCCTGCATTGTTGCAACGTGAGCGTATTTATCAACATCCTGACGGCGCTCGTAGGTCTCAACAATCTTGTCAATGTCGCACTCCCGAAGGATATTCTGGTTCTTTCCGGCTTCAAAGTCGCTGGAAGCGTCTATGAAAAGAATATTGTCAGAGTTACCATTGCGCTCTCTCTTGAGAACAAGAACGCAGACAGGGATACCCGTACCAAAGAACAGATTTGCAGGCAAACCGATTACCGCGTCCAGAACGTTCAATTTCTGAATAAGGTGTTTGCGGATTACTTCCTCCGCCGCACCACGGAACAGAACACCATGAGGCAGAAGAACGACGGCTCGTCCGTCTTCATCCATGTGGTAAACCATGTGCTGAACAAAGGCAAAGTCAGCCTTGCTCTTCGGAGCGAGTTTTCCGTACTCGTTGAATCGCTCGTCCTCCATGAAGTGCATATCGGCAGACCAGTTTGCAGAATAAGGAGGATTGGCAACCTGAACACGGAACTTCATGTCCCCGAAGTAGTCATGCTCCAAGGTATCACCGTTATAGATATTAAAGTTGCGATACGGGATTCCGCGCAGAATCATGTTCATTCTGGCAAGGTTATAAGTCGTGGAGGTCAATTCCTGCCCATAGTAGTTTCTCACGTTGGCATAGTTCTTGAGACGTAGCAGCAGTGAGCCAGAGCCACAAGTGGGGTCGGCTGCATCCTTGACATCCGTGAGACCGAGGCAAGCCAGACGGCAAAGCAATTCGGCAGGACCGGAAGGCGTGTAGAACTCACCGGCTTTCTTGCCAGCAGTTGCAGCAAACTGACCGATCAGATATTCATAGGCGTTACCAAGAACATCAATTTTGGTGTCATCCACGCCGAAGTTGATTTCGTCCAGCGAAGCGATGATCTTTGCCATAACAGCACTTCTGTCTTTGACAGTATGACCGAGCTTTGAGGAATCGAGCTGCATATCAGAAAACAGTCCGTCAAAGTCTTCCTGAGAATCGTTTCCGATTGTGGACTCCATCAAGGCGTTGATTGCACTCTGCAAGAACTCAATGTCGAAGGAGCGGTTTTCTACCATCTTGACCATCTTGCGGAACAAATACTGCGGCTCGATGACATATCCGAGATCGCGCAGTGCCTCTTCGATAACGGCGGTCTTGTACTCTTCGTCTGCCCACGCCTCTTCATAACCGATACCGTCATCCTTGAGAAGATTCGCCATATACTTCTCTGTCCGGTCGGAAAGGTAGTAGTAGAAGATCATGCCCAAGATGTAGTTCTTGAACTCATACGCCTCCATGTTTCCGCGCAAGGCATTTGCCATTGCCCATAGCTTATTGCAAAGCTCTTTCTGGTGAGCCTGAATCGAATTATCCATTTGTCTCTCTCCTTATTGGTATTTCTCTGTGTGCTGCCGGATGAAATCAACAATCCGATTTACAAGGGAGCGTTTCTTCAAAAGCGGCAAGGGCTTCTCAATCCTATCCCGGATATTTCCTGCATCCATTGTGCCAGAAAATTCATATTCCGAAATAATATCCGTCAGCATAGATGCGTCAATGTCCTCGGTCTTTGCAAAGGCAACGATCTCTTCGCGCTTTGCTTCATTTTCAAAGTCGTTATAAGCTGCATCAATTTCATCCGCACTTTCCAAGCCGACAACAACACGATCCAAGAACGCTTGCAGGATTTCGACTTTCCGGAGCAACTGCGGATTATCGGTTCTGCCCAGTTCATCCTTAATGTGTTTAATATCGTAATCCTTCTGCTTAGGATCGTCGAAGTGGATGTTACGGATCAGGTTCATGATATATGCGACATTGATCCTGTCACTCTCCATCAATTCGATGCAGAAGTCAACGTCATTCAGGACGGAGACAACCTCGCGGTCTGTTTTTTGCCTGGAGTAGAGCATAAGGTATTTGCTCTTATAGTCCTGATATTCCTGCTCGGACATGATAAGAGCATCCTGATCGAAACTGAACTCAATAAAGGTCTGCAACGATTGGAGGTACTTTGTCAACTCACGGAAGGTCACGACAAACTTTTTCTGATCGTCCTCGTTCTGCATTGTGTCCACGGACTCTGGAAACAGAGCAATTTCCTTGAGCTTCATCACCATTTCGTTGAACTTCTCTACGAAGTATTGATAACCCGGAACAACGATGCCGGAGGTATCTTGACTTTTAGAGAAGAGTGTCAGCGCGTCATCCGTGCGTTTTTTGAGGTTACGGTAGCAAATGATAATGCCAAAGGGCTTTGTTTCCTTCTCAACGCGGTTTGTGCGGGAATAGGCTTGCAGCAGATCATGATACTTCAAGTCCTTGTCCACATAAAGGACAGAAAGCTGCTTACTGTCAAATCCGGTCAGGAACATATTCACGACGATGAGAATATCAAGTGACTTTGTTTTCTTTCCCTTTACTCGGTCAGAGATGTCCTTGTGATAAGCTGAGAACGTATCCGTGGAGAAATTGGTTCCGTACATCTCGTTATAGTCCTTGATGATACGCTCCAACGAATCACGGCTATGCTCGTCCTTGCCCTCGGCATCCTCATTCTGCCCGTAGGAGAAGATGCCGCTGATATTCAGGTCATGCTTGATCTTCTTGAAAATGTCGTAATACTTAACAAGGGCATCAATAGATGACACGGCGAAAATAGCCGTATACTGCCCATTTCGGGTTTTCGCTTTGTGATTCTGGATGATGTGATTAGCAATCAGGGACATTCGCTCATCGGACATATAGAGTTCGCCTATATCAATCGCGTCCGCGAGTGTGGGGTCATCCCAGTCAAAATCACCCTCCATTGTTTTTATGTATTCGATGTGGAAGCCAAGAACATTATTATCGAAGATGGCGTCTTTAATCAGATAATTGTGAAGGCACTCGCCAAAGAGCATTTCTGTTGTTTGTGTGATTTTACCCTCAGTTTTGCCATTGACTTCAAAACGAGGTGTCCCTGTGAAGCCGAAAAACTGTGCCTTTCGGAAATGCCGCACGACGTCCTTGTGCATATCTCCGAACTGGCTACGGTGGCACTCGTCGATGATAAAGACAACCTTCTCGTCCTTATATGCGTCCATCACTTTTTCGTACTGAGGGCGCTTTACGGCGTTTGCCATCTTCTGCATCGTGGTGACGATAAGTTGCCGGTTCTTATCCTTCATTTGGCGGACAAGGACATCAGTGCGATCTGTCACGTCAACGGAGCCAGCTTCAAACTTGTTAAACTCTTCGGTTGTCTGAGAGTCCAAGTCTTTTCGGTCAACAAGGAAAATGACTTTCTTGATGTTCGGGTTTGCTGCGAGGATTTGCGCCGTCTTAAAGGATGTCAACGTCTTGCCCGCGCCGGTTGTGTGCCAGATATACGCATTCCGGTTTGTGAGCGTCGCCTGACGGATCAGCGCTTCTACGGCATAAACCTGATAGGGACGCATAACCATCAAAATCTTGTCGGTATCATTCAGAATGGTGTAGCGTGTCAGCATTTTAATGATGTGATCCCTTGCAAGGAAAGAAATTGAAAAGTCCTTCAAATTGGTGATGCGGACGTTATTGAAATCAGTCCAGAAGAAAGCAAGGCTATACATCAAGTCTCTGTCGGAATTGGCAAAATACTTTGTGTCTACACCGTTGGAGACGATGAAAAGCTGAATGAAATGATACAGCCCGTTGTAGGAGTGCTTTTTATAACGCATGACCTGATTGACTGCCTCGCGGATGTCAATGCCACGGCGCTTTAATTCTACTTGGATCAAGGGCAAGCCGTTTACGAGAATCGTAACGTCGTAACGATTGACGTACTTTCCAACCACGGTTGTTTGATGAGTGACTTGGAAAATGTTCTTTGTGTGGTCCTGATCAAAGAAGGACAGATATACCTTTGTACCATCTTCACGCTCAAGGACAAACTTATCCCTCAAGATTTTTGCACTCTGGAAAACTGACTTTCCGAGCATGAGGTTGAAGATACGCTCCCACTCTTTATCAGTGATAGGCGTATCCAGCTTTGGCGCATTGAAGGCTTCAAACTGAACTTTGAAGTTCTCCACCAGCGCGTCATAATCAGGAATCGAGACTGTGGTATATTCCTGCTTGTTCAGTTGCTCTATGAACTGTTGTTCAAGAGCCGCTTCACTTTGGTATGCCATATCTTCATCTCCAATACTTGAGGATTATTTTACTATTTACTAATTATTCACATAGCTGCTCATACGCCTTGCGAATAATTTGAGCCATAAGAAGGCGCCGTTGACTTAAGAAATCCGCATATTCCATATGCTCAAAATTTTCGGGTAACGCATGCTCCTTGCAGGCTTTGTAGTAACCATCTTCGCCAAGCTTCTGGCGATAATGTGAAACATAGTCCTGAGGTGCTTTATCTGAAATCTCAATGTTTGTGGCATAGTCGAGATAGGTGAAGTTTGCAATCTGATTTCTATCACGGTCACTATCGAAACCAATACCAGTCAGATAATTCTTGGGGAAGATGTGATGCTTGTCGATTGCGTTTTTCGTTCCGCTGGAGCCAAGGATGAAATATTTGGACACCGGGGTATTGCTAAAGAGCATAGGTGTATTCAGCACAATTTGAGCGGCCACATAACCATACCATGCAGGCGAAATAGACGCGGCACTATTCAGTTCGTTGGGCAGCATCAAGCTGAAATAATCGTCCGTGAAGTGCGTTTCGATAACTCGGTCAATATAGGCAATGAACTCTCCTGCAGTATGAATATCACGCAAATCTGCAAGTTGCTTTTCAACTTCGGACTCCGTGGAGCCGGTGTAGAAATATGTAATAGTGCTCATAAAGAACCACTTGCTGATGCACTTCCTAAGCTGCGCAGCTTCCAGCTTGTAGTCATACTTAGCAATCAGGTAAAGAACATAACTGAAAACAACCGCATTGGAGGAGGCAATCAGCTTGTCGCTGATATATCCAGCCTCGGCTACAATGTTGATAAAGTTGTGCCAGTTATTCAGGTTCATGACCTTATCCATGGCATCCTTGAAAATCTGGAGATTATCGTGACGCACTTCATCGGAAAACTTTCCAGTTTCCAGATTCTTGCCCCTCAAAAGCATATAGGCATATCTCAATCGGGCACGCTTAAAACCGACACCGACGGCCATGCGAATCAGATGAGAAGGCTCGATTGCCAAAAGCGTGTTGTATGAGGTATTGGCAGCCGGGACTCTGGATGCTGCCGCAAACGTATTGATCTTGTCGCTGGTTTCGTTCTCATAAACAGAGATCAGTGTCTGGATGAAGTTGTTTTCCGTCAGGCTCTGACCGCCAGAGTTGACCCGGACAAAAATATCTGCGACATCTTCCTCGTCTGCGTTATAGCTGATCTCCAAAGTAGGCAGAGAATAATCGGACAGATTCAGTAGCGCATTGATACTATCTTCGATCCTATCTTCTTCCTCGTCTGTCAACAGCGGGAGTCCCTTCTTACTACGGCCTTCGTTAGCCGCCTTGATAAAATGGCGCCGCAGAGAGCTGATGGAATTATCCTCTTTTGCCAGGAAAACATCACTGATGCGGCTGATCCACTCGGTGTCCTTTTCGTATGCTTGAGACCATACGGCAAATTCACGAGTCAGCGGATTATAGGAGATTTTGATCTCGCGATCCGCAAAGTTCTTGTCTTTCACCTTGACATCAAACATAGACGCAACAAGGGCCGTTAATCGCTGCTGGCCATCAATAACAAGTTCCTTGGGTTCCTCATAGGTTTTTGAGTTATCTCCAATGGTGTTCTTTTTGCTTTCGTAATCAGCAGGGGATTCCCACAGCATAATGTAGCCAATAGGATATCCTTTGAGCATGGAGTCAAAAAGTTCACGGACTTTATTATCTTTCCAAACAAACGGGCGCTGAAGGTCAGGCAGACCAATACGGCCATTGCGCACATCCTTGACCAAATCCCCGACTTTACTGGGGATATTTTTAAATAATTCATTTCTCATACGAAACCCCCGGAAAACATCATTTTGGTTGCTGCAATTTCTCTCTAAAAGTCTACCATAAGTGGTGTCCGTTATAGCGGACACTTAGGATTTCAATTTGTATGTTCTATTGCGGTTGCCGCCTTCGGTAATAATGATTTCTTCTTTCACCATTTTTGTAAGCACTGCTCTGGCACGAGGACTGCTGATCTCCAACAGATCCGCAATCGTTTTACAATCCGCTTGAATCTCGCAGGTCAAGTATTCGATGACGGATTGTTTTTGTCTGCTGTAAATTGTGGAATTGCTTGCTTTTATCGCTTGCCTTTTGTCGCTTGCCTTTTCAAAGGCGAGCGATAAAATTGTCCGCTCTGGCTCCAGTTGCTCTGTAATCTTCGGAGTTGTCCAATTTTGCTCGCGCCAGACGCGGAAGATATTCGGAATGCCGCTACCAGCACGCTCACCGATATCGATCAGGTTGAACATTTTCAGCATCGTTCCGTTCCGCGGATCAGAAACACCGCCGCTCTTTGCGGCATCAATTTCGATGCGGAAGCTGCCTGGGTTGGACATCGTAATGCTATTACGCTTTTTGACGATGACCAGCCCCTGTCTGCCGTAATAATCGGCATTCACCAGACAGTTGGCCAGTGCTTCACGCAGAGCCTGATGCACAGGGGTATCATCCACTCTGGTGCCGCCATCCATTTTAAACGGTACTTTAATGTCCTGAATCAGCTTGTTATAGACGCGGAAATAGAAGTCGTACACATTGCCGCTCCAGTCTCCGGAGGAGGAGATGTTGCGGTCAGTCCAGCGGGTATCAGCGTCATACTGTTCCTGATAGTCCAGAAAGTAAGCATTGAATTCCCGCACAATGTCGTATTCATTGCCGAACATGAGAAGTCCGGCAGAAGTGGGATGCTTCTTCCCATCAGAGCCGATGCCCACAGCGCCCAGCTTCAGAAGGAAATCTTCATCCTCCAGCGCCTCCCATACATGACCGGGGCGGGAGAGGCGCATCCTCTGGCGATAGCTGCGGACACTCTCCTGATTGAACACTGTCAAGTCCATCTCGTTCAGAACCAGCATATCCTGCGTCTTTACCGATGCATCGCGCACCATGGCCTGATATTCTTCCTTGGTGCAGCGGTAGTCACCCTCTCCGTTGCGGCGATAGGTGCAGAGAGGGTTACCATCTACATAAACCGGCTTATAAGAGCGCTCTGCACGGGGAACATTGATGACCACAATGTGGTTGCCATCCACCTCTTGGACAAATACGTCCTTGGAGGACAGCACATTCACACTGGTCTTATTGGGGTTATTGACGATATCCCAGAACTCCTTAATGAGTCTGTCAGGGTCGGGCAGATCTACCGTGTGCAGGGATTTATCCGCCCATTCTTCCACTCCCAGCAGGATAATACCGCCGTGGGTATTGGCAAAGGCGGAATAGGTTTCCCAAATGCTCCTGGGTAGCCCGCCAAGGGCTTTCTTAGCCTCAATACGGTTGTTCTCCCGATATTTTTCAAGATTACAGAAGTCGATCATACCGCACCCTCCTGAATTCTATTCTCACGCCAGCTTTTTTCAAGCGGCTCATAGGGGAGACCACACTCCTCACAGTACTGCTTCAGAGCTTTCATCGCCTTGATATTGGGGCGGGCCTTTCCGTTTTCCCAACGATTCACGGTCGTAAAAGAAACACCGAGAGCGTTGCCGAATTCTGTTTGATTCATCAGACAAGATAATCTAAAATTCTTAATTTCGGAACTAAACGGCATCTGCAACTCTCCTTTACCAGATGATTGAACTTATTATATCACCGATATAGCGTTTTTACAATGCCAGGTACGCACTTTGGTATAAAACACGCTCGGCGGCCAAAGCTTGACCGATGGGTGCTGCGCTACGCGTTCAAGTATTCGTCCATGATCTCCAGCACGATCCTGTCTCAAACAATTTCTCTTGTTCGTCCGTCATGGTGACACGAAGCTTCTCTTTATTCCTGCAGATCAGGTCCGGCTGTTTCTCATACTCCGTACAGAACGAAGTATCACACTCGGTCTGTCTGATATTGCCGTATCAGAACTCTCCAGGGATTTCTATATCGCGATGAAGAAAGTCAACTCGCTTTGAGTGCCAATCGAAAAATATTCACGGTAAAATTATGATGAAAGTCAACAGCGTTTTCCTCGCAAGGAGCAGATGCTTTCCCGTAGTTTGACAGGCTTTCCCTTAAAACGCAATTCGTATTAAGGGAAAGTTTCTATTCTTTGTCTATAGCGATGCAAATTCTGCGCCGCCTATCCCTGCATAAAGGACTTGCTTAACCTCTCCAGCAGAGGTACAATGCGGCAAACCGGAGCGACGAAGCATCCGTCCGCGGCACTCCGGCAAACTATGAAAAAACGCTTTCTGTTCCCTGTCACGAGGGTGTTCAGAAAGCGGTTTTTGACCACATGTTTGACTACAGAC
>ERZ773175.1254-NODE-1254-length-14366-cov-6.619803_pt1 | contig 14366 bp, 17 predicted proteins | sample MGYA00581004_ERZ773175 | MGnify/ENA primary metagenome ERZ773175 (study PRJEB29015, sample SAMEA2737834) | human gut metagenome | biome: human gut; feature: human-associated habitat; material: faeces | place: China | collected 2012 ...
ACTTTGAGTTTGACAGCTACTGGTTCACCGAGGGCGGCGCGAATGCCCTTGCGTGGATGCAGCGTCTGGGAACCCGCATGAAGCTGTGGCACATCAATGACCGCGGCACCCGCATTTCGGGCAGCGCCGTAACGCCGATTTTGAAAACCGACAGCATGGAGCTGGGTACCGGCAATATGGACCTCGACAGCCTGATGGCGCAGGCGCTTTCCGCCGGCGTAGATGCCGTGATTCTGGAAAGCCACCGCAACTGGGTGGATAACTCCCCCATCAAGAGTTTGCAGCTCAGCGCCGAATATTTGAAAAAGCATACTTAAACCGCAATCCCCTGCCCGAAAGGACAGGGGATTTGTTTTTCCTGCTTTGAAATTTGGTTTTTTGTGTGATATACTTAGGGCAGAAAATTGGGAGTTTATGGTATAGCGCTATGAAAAGAATTATAGTAATAGGTTGTCCCGGAAGCGGTAAAAGCACATTTTCAAGAAAGCTGCATAAATTGACAGGCATTCCGCTTTATCATTTAGACTTGATGTATTGGAATCCGGATAGAACGATTGTGGATAAATCTGTTTTCCGCGAACGGTTAGTAAATGCAATTCAAAGTGAAGAATGGATTATTGACGGAAATTACAAATCCACATTAGAAATGAGATTGCAAGCATGTGATACTGTTGTTTTTCTGGATTACACAGTAAATGTCTGTCTTGATGGCATCAAAAAACGAAGAGGTAAACCCCGGACGGATATGCCATGGATAGAAAATGAAGAAGATGGGGAGTTTATTGAATTTGTAAAAAACTATAATTGCCAAAACAGACCAAGGGTGATGGAACTGTTAAATCAATATGCGAATAAAGACATTTACATTTTTAAGGAGCGAAAGGAAGCAAATGAATTTCTGAATCGTTTGTAACAACAACTTCCAGTTTATCAAATAAGTAAATCATTCCATACCTCTGCGGGCAGCGATGAAACGGCTGCCCGCTCTTTTTGTACCCTGAAACCGAAAGGAGGCCAAAATGCCAAACAAAACCGAAGAATATCTTGCACTTGCCTGCAAAACGGCAGACAGCTTTTCGCGACAGTGGGAGCACTGGGCAGAATTTCTGATCACAGCGGCACGGCTGTACAAATACAGTTACCCGGATCAGCTGATGATCTATGCCCAAAGACCGGATGCCACGGCCTGTGCCGAGTATGATGTATGGAACAATAAAATGAACCGTTACGTCCGGCGTGGTTCCAAGGGCATTGCACTGCTGGATGAATCCGGCGGATACCCGCGCCTGCACTATGTCTTTGATGTGTCTGATACGGCACCGCGGCGAAACGCCCTGTACCCGGACCTGTGGCAGATCAATGAATCCCTGAAAGAGCCGGTCAGGTCTATGTTGGCAGAAAACTATGACGTTCACAGCGAAAGTTTTGGCCAGCAGTTGGCGGATGTGGCCGGAAAACTTGTGCAGTCCTACTGGGACAACAACAGCAGTGACATAGTCAATATTTGCTTTCTTGGTACGCACTGCATTCTTGCTTCCTTTTGGTCTAGCCATAATAGTCCCTCCATCTAGTATTGGAATTTAGCTAATATAAGTATATTCTTTCTGTCTCGAAATGGTAATGCTTTCTTAGACAACAAGAGCGGAGCCTTTTGCAAGGCCCCGCTCTTATTCATAGAGAAAACCACAAGCTATGCTTGTGGAAGAAAAGAGCCGTAGCGTCGAAACGGTAGAAAAAGAACCTCCTTTTGCTATAATTAGAAGCGGGTAACGCCAACCGCATAGGGCCTTTGGTTCGTCCTACTTTTTGGAGCTGGGCCTCTCGTGCCAGCAGCTCGAACAGAATATCCCGGCCCTCTTCACCGACCCCGCGTGCGGCCATGTGCTGCGGGCGAAAGGCTTCGTGCAGGACGAGAACGACTGGGTGGAGCTGAACGCCACCGCCAACGGCCTGACGGCAAACGCTATCCCCAAGGGGCAGGAAGTGCTCATCGTGATCGGGGAGGGGCTGGAGAAAGAACGGATTGAGGTGAGATTAAAGGGATAAGGCGGATCCCCCGTATATCGTTGTATCTTTCCATAAATAGTTTGTCTCCCGCCCAAAGTAGGCGTATAATAGGGGAAAAGAAACGCTAAAGGAGAATCCCCTATGAACGGCACCGCATTGCGCAAACCGACTGCCCGGCGGGTGGTGGGCATGGTGGCGGGCATCGTCATCATCGCCCTTGGCATTGCGCTTTTCAAGCAGTCCCACCTCGGCAACGACTCCATCAGCGCCCTGAACATGCGGCTGGCGGAGCTGCTCGGCATCTCGCTTGGCACCCAGAACCTGTGCACGAACATCTTGTTTTTCCTGCTGGAATTCTGGTTCGGGCGCAAGTACATCGGCCTTGGCACCTTCGTCAACGGCATCTGCATCGGGTACATCGTCACGGCGTTCTATGACCCCATTCACGCCCACTTCGGCGACGCGCCGTCGCTGGCGGTGCAGTTGGCGTGGGTCATCGCAGCGGTGCTGGTCACGGCGCTGGGCGCTTCGCTCTACCAGACCGCCGACCTCGGCATCGCGCCCTACGATTACCTTTCCCTCGGTCTGCGGGACTACACACCCTGCCCGTACTTCGGGTGCCGCATCTTCACCGATGCGCTCAGCGCCCTGCTGTGCTGGCTGTTGGGTGGCCTTGTGGGCCTTGGCACCTTGATCTGTGCGTTCTGCCTTGGGCCCTTCATCCAGTTCTTCGATCGGACGTTCTCCCAGAAGGTGCTGCAATACAAACCGAACAATTGAGAAACCCCGCGGCGTCAAATCATACGCTGCGGGGATCTTTTTTATTGCTGCCGTTAAGCAGAAAATGAAAATGAAGGAGATTTATCTTTCAAAACCGCCTGTGGACTGCTGCGGCGATGGGGAGCCATAACAAACCCATCAGACAGGCTTTGGAAGAAGTAAATTTTTCGAATCTGCTTGTAGAAAACGGCGGTCTATGGTAGCATGAAATCAAAGAAAAACAGGAGGGCTTACACATGGTTTTACTGGTTGTGGATACACAGAAAGGTATCGTGGATGAACGCCTGTATGCGTTTGAAAAGTTTGTCAGCAACATCAGGAAACTAATCCGGACTGCCCGCGAACAGGGAATCGAGGTCGTCTATGTCCAGCATGACGATGGGCCCGGCACCGGTTTCTCCATCGGGGACGATGAATTCGAGGTCTATTCCGGGTTTGCGCCACTGCTGACTGAAAAACGGTTCGTCAAGACTGTATGCAGTGCGTTCAAAAAAGAAAGCGGTCTGCTGGAATATCTGACGGAAAAGGGCGAAAAAGATGTGATGGTCTGCGGCATCATGACCGACTTCTGCATCAATGCAACGGTGGAGGCGGGCTTTGAGCATGGCCTGCACATGATCGTTCCTGCCTATGCAAATTCCACGCAGGACAACGAGTATATGACAGGGGAGCAGAGCTACCACTATTACAATGAATTCCTCTGGCCGGACCGCTATGCCGATTGTGTGCCCATGGACAAGGCGCTGGAGCTGCTCAAAAAGTGAGGTGTTTACAATGATTTCTGAAAAAGTAAAAAATCAGATTCAAGTGGTGCAGGGTGATATTACCAAACTGGACTGTGACGGCATCGTGAATGCGGCCAATCGCAGTCTGCTGGGTGGCGGCGGTGTGGATGGTGCCATCCACCGGGCAGCAGGGCCGGAATTGTTGGCGGAGTGCCGCACGCTGCACGGCTGCCGCACCGGCGAAGCAAAAATCACCAAGGGCTACCGGTTGAGAGCAAAGTATATCATTCATACGGTAGGCCCGATTTATTCCGGCACAGCAGAGGATGCCGCGCAGCTGGCGGACTGCTACCGCAATTCGCTGAACCTTGCCAAAGAGCATGATGTCCATAGCATTGCGTTCCCGGCAATTTCGACCGGCGTGTATGGCTACCCGCTGGAAGATGCCACGGAGATTGCAGTCAAAACAGTGGCACAGTGGCTGGAAGATCACGCGGATTACGCAATGCAGGTGATTTTCTGCTGCTTCGATGCCCGGACGGAGCGGGTGTATCAGGCAAGGCTGTAACCGGAAGAGGTGTGAGAGATGGGCTTTTTCAAAAAGCTGTTTACAGGGATCGGTTTTGCGGCAGGATTTCTGTTCTTCGGATGCTTGTCAGTGATTGTGTATGCGTCCCGTGGACGGCATAAACCCTGCCATCGGCGCAGCAGCTTTTGGAACACACTGGAGCGCTACCTGATTTTTTCGTGGATCTGTGATGGTGTGCGCAGCAGCCGGAAACGAGCGGAAAAGTCTTATTATCAGCGCACAGGCAGCGATTTCTGGCAGACGCAGACACGGGTTCGACCGGAAAATGTTAAAAATGCTGTTCCTGCGGAGAAAAAGTCAAAGCCGGAGGCGAAAAACACGGGCACAGGTGCAACGCGGTCGGTAAAACCAAAGAGAACGGAGCGTCCTTCTGAGGCACAGAAAGCATCGGCGGCACAAAGCAGCGTCCAAAATGTGCCGGTGCCGACTGTACTAGGGCAAAACGTTTCGGCGGCTGACGCAGAAAAGCATAGCGAACGGTCAAAGCCTAAGCCAGAACCCAAGCAGGAGCATGCTGCGCAACAGTCAGAAGCCAAAGAAGTACATCAAAAGTCTGCACAGCAATTGGAAGCAGAACGGCAGCAGAAACTGGAAAACATGCGTGCTGCAATGCAAAAACAGATTTGCACCATTCATGCAGATGTGGAACTCCCGGCAGGGAAACTGAATGACAGTGGGTCAGCGGAGCAGAAACTGCATGTCCTGTTGTACAAGTCCACGCTGCCAGAAAATGACCTGAATCAAGCGCTGGATGAGCTTCGGACGGAGCGCAGACGGCAAAAGGCAGAGTATCAGGGGGCACCGTTTGCGGATGTGTTTCTGGTGAACCTGATTTTGTCTGATGAGGATAGTGAGCGGGCCTGCATCGTGGATGTGGGGGATACCGGCATGAGCTATGTCATTCCATGGAGCAACATCCCGAAGGAATTGCAGGAACCGCTGCACCGCTACGTATCGGAAGCGGAAGGAAAACTCTGCGGCTACTGCAAGGAAGAACTCTGCAACAGTGAAAGCGGCAGGATGGTCGTGGAACTGTATCTTGGTAAACAGGATGGGCATGGCTCCCGAATCCTGTACTGAAAATGGAGTAAAGATTGAAATACAGAGAAATCGCAGACGGCATTTTTGTTGACCGTCCCAACCGCTTTATTGCCCATGTGGAAGTGAATGGAGCAGTGGAAACCGTCCATGTCAAGAACACCGGGCGGTGCAAAGAGCTATTGCTGCCTGGCACGGCGGTTCGGCTGGAAGTGTCGGATAACCCGAAACGCAAAACAAAATACGACCTTGTGGCGGTACACAAGCAAGGTCTTGGCTGGGTCAACATGGACAGTCAGGCACCCAACAAGGTAGTAGGAGAGTGGCTTGCAAAACAGGGCTACGACTATATCAAGCCGGAATTCACCTATGGGAAGTCCCGCATCGACTTTTATATGGAAAAGGGCGAGCAAAAGTATCTGATGGAAGTCAAGGGTTGCACACTGAAAGTGGACGGCATCGGCTACTTCCCGGATGCACCTACCGAGCGCGGTGTGAAGCACCTGCACGAGCTGGCACAGGCACAGCGGACAGGATATCAGTGCGCTGTGGCCTTTGTGATTCAGATGGAAGGCATCACCGAGGTGCGGCCAAATGTCAGCACACAGCCGGAGTTTGGCACGGCACTGGCCGAAGCAAAGGCTGCAGGTGTGCAAGTGCTGTTTTTGCTCTGCCGTGTGGGGCGTGACAGCTTGGAAATCATGGAGCAGCGGGAAGGCTGAAAAATTTTTCAGAAAACCTCTTGACCCTGACGCAGCGTCATAGCGTATACTGTGGCTGTCGCAAGGGAGGACAGCAAGATGATGACAGTGAACGAAGTGAGCAAGCGGACCGGAGTGAGCATCCGGACCCTGCAATATTACGATAAAATCGGTCTGCTGCGCGCGGCGGGCCGTACCGAAGCAGGCTATCGGCTGTATGACGATGCCGCGCTGGAACGTTTGCAGCAGATCTTATTGTTCCGGGAACTGGAATTTCCGCTGAAGGACATCCGGAAAATCGTGGAGAATCCTGCTTTTGACCGGCAGAAAGCACTGGAACAGCAGATCACACTTCTGACATTGAAAAAGCAGCATCTTGAAGATCTGATCGGCCTTGCGCAGAAAATTCGATCCACAGGAGGAATGGTTATGGACTTTACCGCATTTGATACGCAGAAGATCAAAAAGTATACCGAGCAGGCCAAAAAGGAATGGGGCGAAACGCCGGAATACAAAGAGTTTGAGGAAAAAACTGCCCATAAGACCGAGAAAGAAGTCAAGGACATGAGCAGTCAACTGATGGACATCGTGGCGGCATTCGGCGGGATGCAGGGCAAAGACCCAGCGGACCCTGAAGTGCAGGCACAGGTGAAGAAGCTGCAGGAGTTTATCACAGAGCACTACTACAACTGTTCCAAGGTGATCTTGAATCAGCTGGGGCAGATGTATGGGGCAGGCGGAGCATTTACGGAAAACATCAATGCTGCCGGCGGTGCCGGTGCCGCAGAATTTGCGCAGAAAGCCATTGAGATTTATTGCAAGTGAGCCCAAAAACGCTTTGCGTGATTCAGTCACAGAAATCATAAATAGGAAATGTTATCATATAGACACAAGAAACACACCGATAACATTCCGATGGAGGATTTCGATATGAAGGCAAAGTTTTACATCTGCAATCACTGCGGCAACCTCGTCACTACCATCCATAACGCAGGCGTTCCGCTGGTCTGCTGCGGGGAGAAAATGAAAGAGCTGGTTCCCAATACGGTGGAAGCCAGCGGCGAGAAGCATCTGCCGGTGGCAGAGCTTTCCGGCAGTCGTCTCACGGTCACAGTGGGCGCGGTGGAGCACCCCATGGCGGATGTTCACTATATTCAGTGGATCTTCGTGGAGACTGAGAACGGCGGGCAGATCCGCTATCTGAATCCGGGGCAGGCTCCCAACGCGGTGTTTGAACTGGGAAGTGAAAAGCCGGTGGCCGTTTACGCATACTGCAATCTGCATGGGCTCTGGATGACGAAACTCTGATACAATCAATGCAAACGGGGAGTGATTTGATGTCACTCCCTGTTTTTTGATGAGAACTTTATGCGGTTCTTTTGGTTCGGAACTGTGTATAAATGGGATGGATAAAATGAGCAGGCACACTATATGCGTTTGTTAAACGCTAAAAGTGTTTAATTCTTTGCGTTGAATCGTGAAAATGAGACCTGTGAAAAACGTAGAAAATTTGATATGTTTGCGCTGCAAACTAAGGCATATTGATGTTTTTGAAACGAGTTTATAGTGAAATATGTGTAATTTGAGTGCAGATATTCATTCTTGTGAGTTTGTTGTGTGAATTTATCACGTTCCGCCGCAAAAAAGGACTTGACGGAAAAAATACTCTGTGGTAATTTATGAGCAAATTCGCTTTTGTGAAATAAAGTCGAATTTGAATCCGCATGCATTATCCTGGTATGCGGAAAAGGAGAAAGCATCTTTATCGCAGGGAGGATTGCAAACAAAACCCAGTTCCTCCGCCCAAACCGCTGCGTAGCAGCAGAAAGGACGACCGAATATGAGTTATGACAAAGTGCAAGTCGGCAACAGAATCCGCGGAAGCCGCCTCGAAAAAGGCTGGACGCAGGAACGGCTTGCAGCAGAAGCTGAAATTTCAGTGCAGCAGCTTCGCGCATTGGAAAAAGGACAGCGCAATCTGGGAGTAGACCACTTGGAACGCCTGTCGGACGCAATGGGAGTCAGCAGCGATTTCCTGCTGAAAGGTTGTTCTGAAAACAGTATATTGGTTTGCAAGATGCTGGATGACCTCAAGAAAAAATTGCAGCCACCAAAGCAAATCGCAGAAAAATGAGCGGTTTTGCCGCAAAAACAGTATATTTTAGCGCTTTACAGCAATGAAAGTACTTGCTATAATATCGCCATGGCGCAAGTTTCAGTTGCGCAAGAGGGAAAATTGCCTGAAATGCATTAAAGGCTGATAATACTCCGTGAGTTGCTCACAAGAGCAGCTCCATTGAGTCGCGGTCATTGTGCATTTTCAAGCTGAAAACAGGCCGGGACTCGGAAAAGGAGTCTCGGCCCGTTTGTGTTTTCGGCGCAAAGGAAAGGATTGAACAATGCGATTTGATGCAAAAGAATTCGGCGGACGTATCCGCGATTTGCGGAAAAAGAAGGGGATTACACAGGAACAGTTGAGTATAATGCTGAACATTAGTGCGAACCATCTTGCAAAAGTTGAAACGGGAAGCCGCTGCTGCTCGATTGAGTTGCTGCAGGATCTTTCGTCCTGCCTGAATGTCAGAACGGACTATCTGCTGAACGGAGATGCACCGCATAACAACCATCTGAGGGAAAGACTGACGTTTCTTGCACAGGAATTAGAAAAGATTACGGCGGACCTCCCGGTATGGGGATAGGAAAAGCAAAATCCTCTTTTTCAATGCCCAAAAGCGTGGTAGAATAGGTAAAAGATTCAGTATCTGAAAAACGGAGCGCGCAACAATGAAGATTCTGGTCAGCGCCTGCCTGCTGGGCGAAAACTGCAAATACAGCGGCGGAAACAATTACAATCAGGTGGTCTGCGATTTTGCGCGGGGGCATCAGGTGGTTCCGGTCTGCCCGGAGGTTTTGGGCGGCCTGCCCACACCGCGGTGCCCGGCGGAAATCGTGCAGGGCGTTGTCACGAACAAAGAGGGCATCAATGTGGACCGGGAGTTCCGAGCGGGCGCAGCCAAGGCCCTTGCCATCGCAAAAGAAAATGGGGTGGAGCTTGCCATCCTGCAATCCCGCAGTCCCAGCTGCGGCGTGAAGGAAATCTACGACGGAACGTTTTCCGGGACAAAGATTCCCGGACAGGGCGTTTTTGCCAAGATGCTGATGGACGAAGGCGTCCGTGTTCTGGATGCCGGGGAATTGCCTAAAATTATCTTGAAAAATGAGGACGGAAAATGTCAATCAAACTGATTTGCAGCGACATTGACGGTACGCTGCTGCAATACGGCAAAAAGGAACTGGAAGACGAGATCTTTGAGCAGATACGGGAGCTGCATCGGCGCGGCATTCTGTTTTGCCCGGCATCCGGTCGGCAGTATACCAGCCTGCGCAAGCTCTTTGCACCGGTGGCGGACTGCTGTGTGTTTCTCTGCGAAAACGGCGGCGTGATCTATAAGGACGAACAGTGCATCGCCAAGAATCCGATGCCGCGTGCATTGGCCGAAGAAATCGCCAACGACCTGTGGACCCGCAGCGACGGGCAGGGCGAAGTGATGCTCTCCGGTCAGAATACTGCATACCTGATGGAGCGGGGTCTGGGAATGCTCCAGCGCATCCAGTTCATCGGGAACAACTATCAGATCATTCATGCCCCTTCCGAGGTGCCGGAGGAGATCACAAAAGTATCGGTGTATCTGCACGAAGGCGTAGAATCTTACACGGAACGGTTTGTCCCACGATGGAAAGAGGCGAACTGCGCTGTGGCAGGGCCGTACTGGATCGACACCACCTTTGCAAACAAGGGCATCGGTGTGCGCAGCATCTGCAAGACTCTGGACATCGCCCTTGCCGATGTGATGGCTTTTGGCGACAATTATAACGATGTGTCGATGCTGGACATTGTGGGTGTGCCCTACATTATGGATGGTGCCGCCGCACCGCTGCGGGAAAAGTACCCGAACCATACACCCCGCCCAGAGGATGTGCTGCGGGAGTTCTTGAAGCAGAACTGAATTTTGCACGCATGTGTGCAAAATTCAAAATGATACGATATAAGGAAATATTTTGACATGACGAAAGTGCTTTTCATCTGCCACGGCAACATTTGCCGCAGCCCAATGGCCGAATTTGTAATGAAAGACCTTGTGGCCAAAGCCGGGCTTTCTGACCAGTTTGAAATCGCATCCGCCGCCACCAGCACCGAGGAGATCGGCAACCCGGTCTATCCGCCCGCCCGGCGGAAGCTGGCCGAGCACGGCATCTCCTGCGAGGGTAAAACCGCCCGGCAGATGACCCGGAGGGATTACGAAACCTACGATTATCTGATCGCCATGGATCACAACAACCTGCGCAATATGGCGCGCTTTGTGGGCGGCGACCCGGAGCATAAAGTGTCTCTGCTGATGGATCATACCCGTCGCCCCGGCGATGTGGCCGACCCATGGTATACCGGGCACTTTGAAGCTACCTGGCAGGATGTGCTGGAAGGCTGCACGGCTCTGCTGGAAGAACTGCGCTGACAGGAGAATTTTATGACAGAGCGTTATTGTGAAGGTGAACGGTTTGCTGACCTGTCGTTCACCGAGGAGGCTTTTGAGGATTGCGACTTTACCGACTGCGTGTTTGTGGATTGCTCCTTTACCAAATGCGAACTGGATCATACCACGCTGAATGAGTGCAAATTCGTGCGGTGTGAGATCACAGGTCTGCGCAGCACTCATTCTTCGGTGCAGTCGCTGGATTTTGAGGACTGCCGCCTGAATGAAATCGAGTGGGCACCGCTGATGTCCAACGGTGCCTTCCCGGACCCTATCCACACGCTGAAAGAGTGCAGTCTGAAATATAACACCTTCACCGAAATGAACTTTAACCGCTTCGACTTTTCGGACGGCAACGAAATTGTCGGCTCCATGTTTGCCAAATGCGAGATGCAGCTGGCGAATTTCAAGGGTGTAGAACTTCACGAAACGGAATTCTACCAGTGTGATCTGCGCAAGGCGGATTTCCGGGATGCTACAGGCTATAAGGTGGACATTCTGGGCAGCCGCCTGAAGGATGCGAAATTTTCCCTGCCGGAAGCGGTGAATCTGCTGGCAGATTTGAAGATCAAGCTGTCGTAAGAAGGAGAGAAAATGCGTCAACTCATCATTGCCCGAAAAGATCTGCAGATGTCTCCCGGTAAGCTGGCGGCGCAGTGCTGCCACGCTTCGCTGGCATTCCTCACCGACCCCATCGGCATGGGACAGGGCGTGGAACCCATCGAGAAAGACGGAGAAATTACCGGCTATCGGGCAGAAATCATGTTGGAGAAAGCAACCTATGAAGAATGGTTCGATGGCTCTTTTACCAAAACTATCTGCGGGGCAAAGAACCGCAATCAACTGCTGAAAGCAAAGACAATTGCCGAGGAATTGGGCCTTGTGGAAAACAAAGACTTCTTCCTTATCCGGGATGCCTGCCACACCGAGCTGGAGCCGGAAGAATTTGATGAAAACGGAGAAGGCATGACCCTGACCTGCATCGGTTTCCGCCCGCTGCCGGATGAAATTGCACATCAGATCAGCCATAAATTTCATTTGTATTGATTCCTGGAACTCCTTTATTTTATAAGCATTTTCCACAGTCACTGCAGCCGTTGCAGATCAACTTGCTGCCGCAGGTCTCGCAGTTTGCGCGGAAATGAGGCACATAGAGATCTTCCTGCGGGATGGGGTAGCCCCAGTCGTTCACGAGGTCAAAATGAATGGGCCTGCCCTGAAAATTCATGCCGGATTTACAGGCCATTCGGCTTTGCAGCTGCTTGTTTGGCAGGTGGTAGCGCCTGCCGTCCTTGATGAACACGGTGCCGGTCTCGATAAAGCAGAAGGTCACGTTGGCATCCACGCATTCCTGCCGGAGAGACTTGACCCAATCGAAATTGCAGGGGCGGGCACCATCGTAGTTTTCGCCGCCGCAGATGACCTGCTCGATCTGCCCGGCGGAAAGGTACTGCCGGATGCTTACTGGCCCGATGAAGGGCGCGCACATGATGCCCTTGTGCTTGAAGGGCAGGTCAAACAGAATGGGAATGCGCTCATCGGCGCGGCGCTGATTTTCACAGGTGACGTTGAAAAAGATGTTGTCCCAACCGCTGCCCCAGTCCGGCGGCAGGCACTCCCGTACCCGCTGCGGCCGTTTGGTGAGCAGAAAAAACACCACATCGCTGCGCTGGCGCATGATGTCCCACGCCTCAGCCCGCCACGGGTCGGCTTCTTCCAAGAAGAAATCCGAGGTCATGCAGACCCGGATCTGCTCACCACTCTGGATTTTGTAGTGTCCGGTGCGGTCTTTCTGGAGCGGGTAGGAAAAGCCGCTTTTCGTTTTGTAGATCTCGGCTCCGTTCTGGTCCCGCATCCGGTCGAGAAAATACATGTAGCAGTTCTGGCAGCCCTCGCTGCACTTGACGCAGCCGTGCCATGGATTCCAGATGTCGTGCAGGAAGCTCACCCTCTTTCTGTACCTATTATTATAATAGCTGCGCGGACAGGAAACAAGAGCACCCCTTGCACCGCCCCGCCGGATGTGATAAGATTAAACAAAATTTAATAACGCTTTGTATGAAAACAACTTTAGATAGAATTCCAGGATGATACAACAGAAAGGAATTTGACTATGGCACGATATAGCGTGAATAATTATACGGTGGATGTGCTTTTGGCGGATATAAAATCCGGTAATATTGCGATTCCGGAAATGCAACGTCCATTTGTATGGGACGCAACGCAAGTGCGTGATTTGATGGATTCGCTCTATAAGGGCTTTCCGGTCGGATATATTATCGTATGGCAAAATCCAAGTGTAAAGTTGAAAGACGGAACAGTTGCAATAGGGAAAAAAGTTCTGATCGACGGGCAACAGCGTATTACTGCTATGGCGGCTGCAATTGTGGGACAGGAGGTTTTAGACAGCCACTATAAATGGAAACGGGTCTGTATTGCGTTTAACCCCATTGACGAAATATTTGAAGTAGCAAATTCCGCAAATCAAAAAAGCAGTAAATGGATTCCGGATATTGCAAAAGTGCTGGATGTGTCCTTTGGTTCTTTTTCTTTTGTGATGGAATATTGCCAGAAAAACGGAATTATGGACAAAGCACAGGAAATCAATGACACAATCAATCGGTTGAGGGCAATACAAAATAATAGCATTGGTGTTATTACGCTGGCAGAAGATTTGGATATTGACAGTGTAACGGAAATTTTTATTCGAATCAATTCTAAGGGTGTGGTTCTGTCGCAAGCAGATTTTGCAATGTCTAAGATTTCTTCGAATGAAATATATAATGGAAATGTGACCCGAAAAACGATTGATTACTTCTGTCATTTGTTGGAGTCTCCGGAGGATTTGAAAGAAATCAAGAAAAATGATGCTGAATTTGCGGCGAGACCGGAATTCGAAGCTATAAAGTGGGCAGCTGCAAAGAATGCACCGATTTATCGCACATGTTATACGGATATTCTTCGTGTTGCATTTACATATAAATTCAAGCGAGGAAAGCTAGCAGATTTGGTTAGCTTGCTTTCAGGTCGAGATTTTGAAACGCGTGAATTTAAGATCGAAATAGAAGAAAGGTCGTTCAATCAATTACATGAGGCAGTTCTGCAAGCGGTGAATCAGACAAATTACGAACGGTATTTGATGATTGTGCGCTCAGCGGGAATTGTGAAAAAATCGCTGATTCGTTCACAAAATGTTTTGAACTTTGGCTATGCGCTTTTTCTTGCACTTCGTGAACGAAAAGTGGATAGTAATCAAATTGAAAAGATTGTACGCAAGTGGCTGGCTTTGTCTATTTTGACGGGAAGATATTCTTCTGGCTCGCCAGAGTCTGCATTTGATTACGACATTAAGAGATTCTTTGCTTATGATGATCCGATGCAGTACCTGAATATCACAGAGGCGGGCGAATTATCTGAGGCGTACTGGAAGGTAAATCTTGTTCAACGGCTGAACACATCGGTTGCGAGCAGTCCATATTTTAATATGTTCCTTGTGGCACAGGTCAAGGCACACGATAAAGGCTTTTTGTCGATGGAAATTGATATTGAGTCCATGTTGGAAAACAGAGGCGATATTCACCATTTGTTCCCGAAAAATTACTTGATAAAAAATGGAATTGTGCAAGCACAATACAATCAAATTGCGAATTATGCTTTTATTCAACAGGAAATCAACATTAAAATTAAAGATAGTTCACCAGCCCACTATATGACTGAAGTGATAGGGCAATGCAATACGAAAAAGCCTGTTTATGGTGGAATCATAGAACAAGATAGGCTGGCTGAAAATCTTAAACAGAATTGTATTCCAGACGGATTTGAAAGCATGGAGATTGGCGACTATCAGGATTTTCTACAAAGGCGTCGAGAACTGATGGCCGAGAAAATACATCAATACTATGATTCTCTCTGATTTCAAAGGCGAAACTTGATATAAAGGGATGCACTTCGCAATGCGGTCTCTCTGGGCGGCGACAGCGACACCCTTGCCTGC
>ERZ773175.1255-NODE-1255-length-14358-cov-3.079564_pt1 | contig 14358 bp, 11 predicted proteins | sample MGYA00581004_ERZ773175 | MGnify/ENA primary metagenome ERZ773175 (study PRJEB29015, sample SAMEA2737834) | human gut metagenome | biome: human gut; feature: human-associated habitat; material: faeces | place: China | collected 2012 ...
GCCGCGATGAACAGGACGATGGCAACGGGGGTCGTCAGGTAGAAATACTTGAAAATCAGGTTGTTCCAGAAGCTGGGGCCGTCCACCGGGGCGAGGCCGAAGGTATCGCGGGTGATGCGCACCCAGTTGGGAATGAAGATCGTGGTCAGGCCCTGGCCCTGGATGGCCCAGGTCATGACGACGGCGAAGGCGGGCGCAAACTGGTTCAGCGCCGTGCCGCCGATGGTCTGGTCGGCCTTCAGGTTGATGGCCGCAAAGCCCAGCAGCAGCGAAAAAATCATGCCGGTGACGCCCGCCACCAGAATGGCAATGAACATCGACAGCTGCGGATGTGCGGGACCGAAGCCGCTCTGATCCAGGCCCTGCAGCGTAAAGCAGGCGAACAGTGCGCCAACGATCATCATGCCCTCAAGTGCGATGTTGATGACGCCGGAATGCTCACTGAACATGCCGCCCATGGCGACGAGCAGCAGCGGCACTGCGAACAAAATGGTCATACTGATAATGTTGGCAGCGATCATCATTTTGCAGCACCTTCCTTTCCCTTATGGCCGGAGACCGCCTTGGTAATGATGCCGCGCATCAGCAGGGCAAAGGCCGCCAGATAGATGATGACGGCAATGACGATGTCAATGGTCTCGGACGAGTAGGCGGGCTGCATGGCGGCACCGCCGACCTGGATATAGCTGATAAAGAGCGACGCAAAAATCGTGCCGATGGGGTTGGAGCTGGCCAGCAGGGCGACAGGGATGCCGTTGAAGCCCATGCCGAGGATGGATTTTTCCAGCACGTATTGGCCCGTACCGGCCAGGTAGTAGATGCCGCCGCCGATGCCGGACAGCGCGCCGGAGATGACCATGGACAGCACGATGTTACGCTTGGAGTTGATGCCCGCGTACTGGGCAGCGTCGCGGCTCAGGCCGCAGGCCTTCAGCTCATAGCCGAAGGTCGTCTTTTGCAGGATGACCCAGACGAGGATGGCAAAAATAATCGTGATGATGATGGAAATATTGATCCAGCTCGAGTTGCCGAACAGTGCCGCAAACGGCCCCCTGGGCAGGATCGCGCCGGGGTTTGCAACGTTCAGCGCGGCGGTGCGGTCCGAGTTAGACGCGCCCCAGCCGGAGGCCAGCATATCGGGCATGTTGGCCAGCAGCAGATTGACGAGGTACATGCCGATCCAGTTGAACATGATGGCGGTGATGACCTCATTGACGTTGAAATACGCCTTGAACAGGCCCGGGAAAATGCCCCAGATCGCACCGCCGACAGCGCCCGCCAGCAGGCAGACGTACCACGGCAGCTGGAATTGAATGGCGCACAGCAGCGAGAAGAAAGCGCCCATCGTGTACTGGCCGGACGCACCAATGTTGAACAGCCCTGTCTTGAACGCAAAGCCGACGGACAGGCCGCACATCATCAGGGGAGCCGCCTGGTACAGCACCTTACCGAGCTTGTCCATGCTGGAAAAGCCGGTGGCCAGCATAGCTTTCATGCCGCCCACGGCGGCGCCGGGATTCAGCACCGCCTCCGCCGGGGCGAAGCGCCCCAGCTCATTTTGCAGGTGGGCCTCCCGATCCGGCCCGGAGAAGGCCGTCACATGGGTCTGCCCCGTGGAGATATCGCACACACTGAACCCGGCGTAGTCTCCGTCCAGATAGATGCCGGCGCAGAAGTTGCTGCGCCCCTCCTCCAGGCAGGCGGAGTCGATGACGGTACCCGGCGTCACGATGCGGACGATGTCCCGCTCCACCAGCCCCTTGGCGGCGGCAGGATCCTCCGTCTGCTCGCAGATAGCCACCTTGTAGCCCTTGGCGATGAGCCGGGCGATATAGGCGTCGGAGGCGTGGTACGGGATGCCGCACATGGGGATCTTCTCCTCGAAGGACTTGTTCTTGTCCTTATCCCGTGTGGTGAGGGTCAGATCCAGCTCACGGGATGCCTTCCGGGCATCGTCCCCGAACATCTCGTAAAAATCCCCCAGCCGAAAGAACAGGATGGAGTCCTTGTTTTGCTCCTTGATTTCCATATATTGGCGCATCATGGGCGTCATTTCTGCCATACCCTCATACCTCTTTCTGCCAGAAATAAGTGAAAGCGATCGAATTTGGTGGAAAAATCTGTTGAAAAGTGCAAAACTCCGGGCTGACAGGTGGAAAACTCTTCCACCCGCCCATTTACTGAGGGAGGGTCATACCATTTCCCCGAACAGCGCCCAGGTGTTGCTGTCGGTAATGCGTACCTGCCGGTACTGGCCCAGAGCGGCCTCGTCGCCCACCAGATGTACCAGCCGCCCTCCCGCCGTCCGGGCGGATAGGGGCCAGCGTGCGTCGTCGGTGCGGCCGTCCACCAGCACACGCAGGGTCTGGCCCACATATCGGGCGTGGAGCCGGGCAGAGATATCGTTCTGCACGGCGCAGAGGGTGTCGAACCATTTCTGCTTCTCGCTGCGGGGGACGGGATCGTCCATTTTGGCCGCCGGCGTACCGGGCCGGGGAGAGAAGATGAAGGTGAACAGGGCGTCGAATTCCACCTGCCGCACCAGCTCCACCGTCTCCATGGCCTCCGCCTCCGTCTCGCCGGGGAAGCCGATGATGACATCCGAGGTCAGCACCAGATCGGGCATGACCTTCCGGGCATAGGTGATGAGCTCCAGATACTTGGCCCGGTCATAGGGCCGGTTCATGGCCCGCAGCACCCGGTCGCAGCCGGACTGCACCGGCAGGTGCAGCTGGTGGGCCACGTGCCGGCTCCGGGCCATGGTGTCAAACAGCTTGGGGGTGGCGTCCTTGGGCTGGGAGGACATGAACCGGATCAGATAGTCTCCCTCGATCTTGTCCAGCTCCCGCAGAAGATCGGCAAAGTCCCACGGCGTCTCCAGATCCTTGCCGTAGGAGTTGACGTTCTGCCCCAGCAGAGTGATCTCCTTGTACCCCTCGGCGGCCAGCTGCCGCACGTCGTCGATGATGCACTGGGGCTCCCGGCTGCGCTCCCGCCCCCGGACGTAGGGGACGATGCAGTATGAGCAGAAGTTGTTGCACCCGTACATGATGGACACCCAAGCCCGGACGTTGCCCTCCCGCACCACGGGCATCCCCTCAGCGATGGTGCCGTGCTCATCCTCCACGGAGAACACACGCCCCCGCCGGGTATAGACCCGGTACAAAAGCTCCGGGAATTTCCACAGAGCCTGCGGCCCGAACACCAGATCCACGTGGCGATAGCTCTGGCGCACCTTCTCCGCCACCTCCGGACGCTGGGCCATGCATCCGCACAGGCAGATGACCTGCTCCGGGTTCTGCTTTTTCGTGTGGGTCAACGCCCCCAGATTGCCGTAGACCCGCTTTTCGGCGTGATCCCGGATGGCGCAGGTGTTCAGCACCACGATGTCCGCCTGAGCGGCGTCGTCGGTGAATTGGCAGCCCATGTCCCGCAGCATTCCCAGAATGTGCTGGCTGTCGGCCACATTCTGCTGGCAGCCGAAGGTGTCCACCAGCGCATAGACGGGCTTGCCCCGCTGCTGATGGAGGGCCGCCAGCTGGCGAGTATACTCCCGCTGCCGCTCCAGCTGCGCTTCGTCCAGAAGAACTGTTTTTCTATCCAATGGGTACCTCCCCGCCCCGGTGGGATGCCGGGGCACTATCTTCCATATTTATCACGTTAGTATACCATATTTCTCTCCCCGGCACAAGAAATCCCGACGAAAAAATCCAAAAAACTGCCGCTCCTTGCAGAGGGCGGAGATCCTGTTTTACTGCGAGGCCGGGGAGCAGAGAAAATAAACGGAGCCGGGGAATAGGAAAAATAACGGAAGCAGCCGGACGGGCTCCCGTCCGGCTGCTTCCGCCTATTGAGAGAATGAGAGGAAAGAGTAAGACCTTTTTATGCGCTGCGGCCCGGCACGTTGGATACGAACACCCACCGGCCATCCAGCTGCCGCAGGGTCACGGTGCCGCCGTCATACTGCAATACCGTCAGCCCGTCCGCCGTGTGCCATCCGGAGAGGATGCGGCAGTAGGCAGCCTCCGCCTCGCCGCCCACCCGGTAGTAGGCATTGTATTCCGAGAGGTAGCGCAGGCTGTCCAGTCCCACGCCCTGTGTGTCGGACAGGGCCAGCCCCGTGTAGCGCAGCATCAGCTCCTGCGCCTGCTCCAGCGGGATGCGGACCACGCTGTCCGTTCCCCCGGCGGCGATCATGTCCCGCTCCTGAGAGGTGACGTTCCAGCCGCCCTCCGGCCCGCAGGCCAGCACCGTCGCCAGATCCATGTCCTCCGGCCGGTCATAGGCGCAGGTCAGAAACCGGTTGGGGCCCCAGCCGGGGACCACGTTGAAGAAACGCCGCCCGAACCAGTCCAGATCCTCCGCCGTCAGAGGCGTGGTGCCGTCGGGGGTGGAGACAGGGACTACCTCCGCCTCCGAAGGGGTGGGCTGCGCCGGAGTGATGACCGTGACAGGCTCCGGCGTTTTGGGAGCAGGTGCGGGAGAGGTTCTCCGTCCGCAGGCACACAGGCCCGCCAGCATCATCAGTCCCAGCAGGATCGCACAAAGCCTTTTCATGGCAGCTCCTTTCTTCCGGATGCACATTGGTTTGCTTTACGACTTTATCATACCGAATTTTCTGGACAGATTCATCACGAAATGATGAAAAACATTTACAAACCGGTGACAGTGCGGTTAAAAATCAGTGGCATCTCCTGCATAGTGTTTACAAGTAGGCGGTTGCAAACCCGCCGCCGATAGGGTACAATAAACCCATAGCCAAAATCCATGTGCAGAAGGAGTACATTATGTGGTATGCGATCCTTGGCGCCGTGCTGCTGGCCGGCGACCAGATACTGAAATATTGGGTGGTGACCCACTTGGCCGTGGGGGAGTCGGCGCCGTTCCTGCCGGGCTTCATGCAGCTGACCCGGCTGCATAACTACGGGGCGGCATGGTCCAGCTTCTCCGGCCGGACGGTGCTGCTGGTGGTGTTCACGGCGGTGCTGCTGGCGGTGGTGGCGCTGCTGCTCCTCAAAAAGGTGGTGCGCCACTGGACGGGCATCACCGCCTGCACCCTGATCCTGTCAGGGGGCATCGGCAACATCATCGACCGCATCGTCCACGGCTACGTGGTGGATATGTTCGACTTGCAGCTGTTCAGCTACCCGGTGTTCAATCTGGCGGATTGCTGCGTGGTGGTGGGAGCCATTCTGGGCGGGATATACTACCTGTTCCTCTACGAAAAATATGACAAGAAAAAGAAGGAGTCTGACCATGCACACGATCCGTCTGACCCCTCTTGAGGAGGATACCGGCACCCGGCTGGACAGCTTCCTGTCCCGGCGGGTGGAGGGGCTGACCCGCTCCGCCGCCGCAAGGCTGCTGGCGGAGGGCTGCGTCACCTGTGATGGCGCCGTCCCCGGCAAAAGCTACCGCATCGCCGGTGGGGAGGAGCTGTGTGTGACGCTGCCGGAGGCAGAGGAGCCGGAGGCCGTCCCGCAGGATATCCCGCTGGACGTGGTCTACGAGGATGAGGACGTCATCGTGGTGAATAAGCCCGTGGGCATGGTGGTGCATCCGGCGCCGGGCCACCCGGACGGCACGCTGGTCAACGCCCTGCTGCACCACTGCGGGGACTCCCTCTCCGGCATCGGCGGCGAGAAGCGCCCCGGCATCGTTCACCGCATCGACCGGGACACCAGCGGCCTGATCATCGCTGCCAAAAACGATGCCGCCCATCTGGCACTGGCGGCTCAGCTGGCGGATCATACGCTGGCCCGCACCTATGAGTGTTTGGCGGTGGGGAGCTTCCGGCAGGACAGCGGCACCGTAAACGCCCCTATCGGCCGCAGCCGCAGCGACCGCAAGAAGATGGCGGTGGTGGCCGGCGGACGTCCCGCCATCACCCATTGGGAGGTGCTGGCCCGGTATCTGGGGGTAGAGAGCGTCACTGCCCATCCCCTGTGCCAGTATAACGGCGCCATCGGCGCTGCGGTGCTGGGCTGGAAGCGGATCAATCGGTAAATGAACAGGATCGGCTCCAGCCGGTCAGGATATATGTGAAAAGAAAGGATCAAGCATATGGTTGAACTGAAAAAGGATCTGCCGGAAATTTTTGAAGAGTTTGCCGATCAGCGGAGAAACTCCTTTCTGGCCATCAAGAAGCTGAAGGAGCAGGGCGTACCTGTGGTGGGTGCCTTCTGCACCTACCTCCCCAAGGAGCTGCCCCGTGCCATGGGCGCTGCGGTAGTGGGCCTGTGCTCCGTATCGGATGAGACCATCCCCGACGCCGAGAAGGACCTGCCCCGGAACCTGTGTCCCCTCATCAAGTCCAGCTACGGCTTCGCCAAGACGGACAAGTGTCCCTTCTTCTACTTCTCCGATCTGGTGGTGGGCGAGACCACCTGCGACGGCAAGAAGAAGATGTATGAGATGCTGGCGGATTTCAAGCCCGTCTACGTCATCGAGCTGCCCAACCGGCAGTCCGAGGAGGGCATCGCCATGTACCGCCGGGAGATCATTCGGTTCAAGGAGGAGCTGGAGCGGCGCTTCGAGACCACCATCACCGAGGAGGCCATCCGCCACGAGATCCACCTGAACAACGAGATCACCAAGTCCCTGCTGCGGCTGCAGTATCTCATGGCCAATGATCCCGCCCCCGTCAGCGGTCTGAACATCGTCAACACCGCCTACGGCAGCGGCTTCAACATGGACGTGGAGTCCCTGCCTGCCCGCATCAACGATCTGGCGGACCAGATCGAGGCGGAGTACGCCGCCGGCAAGAACGAGGGCAAGAAGCCCCGTATCCTGGTGACGGGCTCCCCCTCCGGCGGCGCAGCCCTGAAGGTCATCCGGGCCATCGAGGATGCCGGCGCCGTGGTGGTGGCCTTCGAGAATTGCAGCGGCCTGAAATCCATGCTCCTCACCGACGAGGAGAATCCCGACGTCTACGACGCTCTGGCCCGGCGGTATCTGGGCATCGGCTGCTCCTGCATGTCCCCCAACCCCAACCGGTTGGCCATGCTGGATAAGCTCATTGACGAGTTCCATGTGGACGGCGTGGTGGATATCATCCTGCAGGCCTGCCACACCTACAACGTGGAGACGGCGCTGGTGGGCAAGCTGGTGAAGGAGAAGAAGGGCATCCCCTACACCGTGGTGGAGACCGACTACTCTCAGTCTGACGTAGGCCAGATCCAGACCCGCATGGCCGCCTTCGTAGAAATGCTATGAGGCGGAGCGGCATATGAAATTCGACTTTACCACCATCTATGACCGCCGTGGGAGAGACGCCATGGCGGTGGACGCCGTGGAGAAGATTCCGGTGTTCCAGCCCAACGAGGGCTTCGACGCCATCCCCATGTGGGTAGCAGATATGAACTTCGCCACGGCCCCCGCCGTGACGGAGGCCATCCGGAAGCGGCTGGAGCACCCTCTGTTCGGCTACTTTATGACCAGCGATGAGTACTTTGACTCCATTATCCGCTGGCAGCAGCGCCGCAACGGCGTCACCGGGCTGGAGAAGGAGCACATCGGCTACGAAAACGGCGTACTGGGCGGGCTCATGAGTGCCTTGGCCGCCGTATGCGCCAGAGGCGACAATGTGCTGGTCCACTCCCCCACCTACATCGGCTTCACCCGTTCCATTGAAAACGGCGGCTATCACGTCATCACCAGCCCCCTGAAGCCGGACCGCTACGGCGTGCAGCGCATGGACTTCTTCGACATGGAGACTAAGATCAAGCGCAATGACATCCGTGCGGTGGTATTCTGCTCCCCCCACAATCCCACGGGACGTGTGTGGGAGCAGGAAGAGCTGGAGCACTTCATGGACATGGCCCGACGACTGAACGTAACGGTGATCTCCGACGAGATCTGGTCGGACCTGACCCTTCGTGGCCATCAGCATATCCCCCTGCAATCCGTGTCCGACGACGCCCGACAGCGCACCGTGGCCCTGTACGCCCCCTCCAAGACCTTCAATTTGGCGGGGCTCATCGGCAGCTATCACATCGTGTATAACGAAGCTCTCCACAAACGGATGAAGAAGGAGAGCAGCCTCAGCCACTACAACAGCATGAACGTGTTGTCCATGCACGCCCTCATCGGCGCTTACAGCGACGAGGGCAGCCAGTGGGTGGATGAGCTGCGGGAGGTACTGACGGAGAACGTCAAGTACGCCTGCAAGTTTATCCGCAAGAATCTGCCGGGGGTCAGCGTGCAGCAGCCGGAGGGTACCTATATGCTGTTTCTGGACTGCGAGGAGTACTGTCGGTGCAGCGGCCGCACGCTGGATGAGGTAAAAAAGGCCGGGTACGAGGTGGGTGTTGTGTGGCAGGACGGCCGCCCCTTCCACGGGGCGCACCACATCCGCATGAATCTGGCCCTGCCCATGGAGAAGGTCATCATCGCCATGGATCGTCTGAAGGAATACGTGTTCATCTGATAGATCTCCCGGCAACGGGCTTCTATACATACCAAATAACCATTAAAAGCACAAGAGGAGAAAAGACATGAAGAAGCTTTCCAAAGTCATTTGCCTCGTTCTCTCCGCACTGATGCTGCTGAGCCTTGCGGCCTGCGGCAAGCAGGGTGACGGAACGGGTGACACCCAAGGTAAGCCCATTGAGGGCGGTACCTTTGTCTACGCCATCGAGGAGCCCATCACCTCCCTGAACTGGTACAACAACAGCTCCACAGACCTGGGCAAGCAGGTGTTCCAGAATCTGTACGATCCCATGTGGAAGTCCAACACCGATGGCTCTCTGGACTATCGTCTGGCGAAGAGTGTGGACATCAGCGAGGACGGTACCACCTACACCCTGACCCTGCGGGACGATATCTTCTGGAGCGACGGTGAGAAGATCACCACCGACGACATCGTGTTCACTCTGGATACGCTGACTGTTCCCGAGGTGGCTCCCAGCACCGCTGCCGCCTACAAGGTGGACGGCGAGTTCTGCACCTATGAAAAGCAGAGCGATACCGTCATCGTGTTCAAGGTCGGCCGGGCCTCCAACCTGTTCAAGAAGGCTCTGGGCGCCCTGTATGTCCTGCCCGCCCACTGCTTCGAGGGGGTACCCGCCACTGAGGTACTGACCTGTGAGCAGAACGCCAACATTGCCACCAGCGGCGCTTTCGTGGTAGATAGCTTCAACGTGGGCGAGAAGCTGGTGTGCCTGAAGAATCCCAACTACTACCGCACGGCCGCCCATATCGATGGCTTCGAGGTTCGTTGCGTCTCTGACGCCAGCACCCAGGAGATCGCCTTCCGCAACAAGGAGCTCTCCATCTTCACCATCAGCAATGCCGAGACGCTGGCCAACTATAAGGATAACGACGAGTATCAGGTGGTGTCCTATCCCGACGGCCGCATCACCTTCATGGAGATCAACCCCAACAGTGAGGCCATGTCCACCATGGAGGCCCGTCAGGCCGTGATCTATGCTCTGGATCTGGACGCTCTGGTGTACGGCACCTACGGCGACGAGGCCCTGTGCCGTACCGCCACCAGCATCCTGTCCACCGTTTCCATGTTCTATAACCCTGAGATCACCAACTACAAGCAGGACCTGGACAAGGCCGCCCAGCTCATCGAGCAGACCGGTCTGAAGGACAAGACCATCAAGATCATCTACAACTCCGCCCGTGTGGGTCAGGAGGAGCTGGCCACCATGATCAAGAGCCAGCTGGACGCTGCGGGTCTTAACGCCCAGATCGATTCCATGGAGACCGCCGCCTACTTCAAGTCCTACTTCTATGCCACCGATTCCTATGACATTGCTCTCATGGGCAATGGTATGCTGGACGACCCCAGCGGCTTCGTGGGTCTGTTCGCCCACACCCGCTCCGGTGCCAATATGTACACCACCGACGAGGTGGATAACATGTGGAAGCAGCTGGACCGTGAGATGGATCCCGCTGTCCGTCAGGACATCATGAATCAGGCTCTGCAGGCCCTGAAAGACTGCTGGTCCTGCGTGCCCGTGCTGGATACCAACTATGTCTGCGCCGCCCAGAAGAACATCGGCGGCTTCGAGGCCAGCGACCGTCTCACTGACCTGACCCAGATCTACTTCATCGGCTAACTCCGCCGCTGAGAGTGCAATTGCGTGGAGCAAGTCTCCACGCAATTGCACTCTCACGGCGGTATGAGGAGAACACATGAAAAAATACTTTCTGACCAGACTGGCGCTGGCCCTGCCGGTGATCCTGCTGGTATCCGTCTTTTCCTTTTCGCTGGTGTTTCTGGCTCCCGGCGACCCCGCCGCCCAGTACCGGACGCTGGAGATGACCGACGAGGAGTACGAGCAGCTGAAAACGGAGCTGGGCTACAACGATCCGGTCATCGTGCAGTATGGCCGGTGGATGGGGAAGGTCCTCCAAGGGGACTTCGGCGTCTCCACCAGCAGCCACACCGGTGTGTGGCCCCTCATCAAGGCCAAGCTCCCGGCTACCGTGGGGCTCATGGCCGCCTCCATCGTCTTTTCCCTGCTGGTATCTATCCCACTGGGAATGCTGGCGGGCTACTTTGAAAACTCATGGTTCGACCGCATCACTAACGGCCTGCACTATGTGGCCATCTCCATTCCCTCCTTCTGGTTTGCCATCATGCTCATCATCCTGTTCTCCCTGAATCTGGGCTGGCTGCCCAGCTCCGGGATGCGGACCACCGGCGTACACACCTTCTGGGATCTGTCCCGCCACGCCATCATGCCGGTGCTGGTGCTGAGCATCGGAAAGATCTCCATCTACGCCCGGTACGTCCGGGCCGCCACCATCCAGCAGCTGTCGGAGGACTATGTGCTCTTCGCCATCTCCAAGGGTGCCAGCCGGGTCTATATCCTGCTGCGCCATGTGCTGAAGAACTGCCTGCTGCCGGTCATCACACTGGTGGGCATGAATCTGGGCAGTCTGGTGTCCGGTGCCTACATCGTGGAGACCATCTTCGGCTGGCCGGGACTGGGTACCACTGGCATGAGCGCCATCTACTCCCGTGATTACAACATGATTATGGGAACCACCATGCTCTCGTGCCTGCTGCTGGTGGGCGGAAATCTGCTGGCGGATCTGTGCTACTGTCTGGCCGATCCCCGCATCAAGGCCATGCGAGGTGACAAGCGATGAAAAAGAATCATAAGCTGCCCCTCTCTATGGTCCTCAGCGGCGGCGTGCTGCTGATCATTATTCTGGCCACCCTGCTGGCCACCCTGTCCCCCTACGATCCCATTGCCGTGGAGACCGGGCAGAAGTTCCTGCCTCCCTCCGCCCAGCACCTGCTGGGAACAGACAACTTCGGCCGGGATACCTTCACCCGCCTGCTCTACGGCGGACGGGTCTCTCTGCTGGTGGGCTTTCTGTCCATGCTCATCTCCATTGTGTTCGGCACGGTGTACGGCATCGTCAGCGGCTCCTCCGGCAAGCTGGTGGACGGCTTCATGATGCGTATCGTGGACATCCTCATGTCGGTACCCAGCTTCCTCATTATCATCACTCTGAACATCTACATGAACGCCGGCATCCGGACGCTGGTGGTGACCATTGGCCTGTTCTCGTGGATGGGCGTGGCCCGCATCGTCCGGGCGGAGGTGCTGAGTCTGCGGGAGCGGGACTTCATTCTGGCCTCCGAGGGGCTGGGCGCCCGGAAGAGCTGGGTCATCACCCGGCACTTTGCCCGCAACGTCTTTTCCCCGGTGCTGGTGGCCTCCACCAACAGCATTGCCTCCGCCATTTTGACGGAGTCGTCCCTGAGCTATCTGGGCTTCGGCATCTCCATCCCCAACCCTTCCTGGGGCGGTATGCTGGAGGGCGCCCAGACCTACATTCTCACCCACCCCTCACTGGCGGTCTATCCGGGCGTGTGCATCCTGCTGACCGTTCTGTGCTTCAATGTGCTGGGCAACGGCTTCCGCCGCCGCTTCAGCCCCAATTCTGGGAGGTAAGCCATGCATCAATATGATATCCGTGACCTCCGTATCCACTTTCCCACCCGCCGTGGCGTGGTGGAAGCAGTGCGGGGCGTCAGCTTCTACATGGATCAGGGCGAGTGCGTGGCGCTGGTGGGGGAATCCGGCTGCGGCAAATCCGTGACAGCCCGCTCCCTCATGGGCCTGACGGAGGTCACCGGCGGGCGCTGTCAGCCCGGCAGCCAAATCCTCTGCCACGGGGAGAACATCCTCGATTACGGCAAAAAACAGTGGCAAAGCTATCGGGGCCGGGAGGCCGCCATGATCTTTCAGGACGCCATGACTTCCCTGAACCCCACCATGCAGATCGGCCATCAGATCGCTGAGTGCTACCGTTTTCACCAGAAGATCGGCCGCAAGGAGGCGCTGGAGAAGGCGGCAGAGATGCTGGCACTGGTAGGCATCTCCGACCCGGAGACGGCCTTGCGCCGGTATCCCCACGAGTTCTCCGGCGGTATGCGCCAGCGGGTGATGATCGCCTCGGCGCTGGCCTGCCAGCCGGGGCTCCTCATTGCCGACGAGCCCACCACAGCGCTGGACGTGACCATTCAGGCCCAGATCCTGGACCTGATCCGCCAGATGAAGGAACGCAGCGGCACCACGGTGCTGCTCATCACCCACGACATGGGTGTGGTGGCGGGACTGGCCCAGCGCATCGTCATCCTCTACGCCGGATGCGTCATGGAGACCGGCACCACCGATGAAATTTTCTATCAGCCCGCCCATCCCTACACCAAGGGTCTGCAAAAGGCCTCTCCCCGTCTGGACGAAATGGGCGGCGGACGGCTCTACACCATCGAGGGGACGCCCCCGGAGCTGATCGCACCGGAGCCGGGCTGCCCCTTCGCCCCCCGCTGCCCCCACGCCACGGAGCAGTGCCGCCGGGAGATGCCGGATCTTCGGGATCTGGGCGGTGGCCATCTGGTGGCCTGCCACCACGCAGAACAGGAGGTGACGGCATGAGTCAGCCCATCCTTCAGGTGGAGCACCTGAAAAAATACTTTCCCGCCGGGGGCCGCAAGGTGCTGCGGGCGGTGGATGACGTGAGTTTCTCCGTGCAGGAGGGAGAAATTCTCGGCATCGTAGGCGAGTCCGGCTGCGGCAAGACCACCTGCGGCCGCACCGCCATCGGCCTGTACAGCAAAACCGACGGCGTCTCCCTGTACCGCGGGGAGGACATCCACCGGATGCGTGGTGCCAAGCGCCGTGCCTTCTGCTGTCAGGTGCAGACGGTCTTTCAGGACCCCTACGCCTCACTGGACCCCAAAAACAAGGTCATTGACCTCATTGCCGAAGGAATGGACATCCACCACCTGTACGCCGGCCCGGCAGAGCGCCGAGAGAAGGTGCAGGCCCTGATGGAGCAGGTGGGTCTGAACCCCTCCGGCATCGACCGCTATCCCTACGAGTTCTCCGGCGGTATGCGCCAGCGCATCGGCATCGCCCGTGCGCTGGCGGTGGAGCCCCGGCTGCTGCTGTGCGACGAGCCCATTTCGGCGCTGGATGTGTCCATTCAGGCCCAGATCGTCAATCTGCTGCTGGACCTGCGGGAACAGAAGTCCCTGACCTATCTGCTGATCTCCCATGATCTGTCCATGGTGCGGCACCTGTCGGACCGTATTCTGGTAATGTATGAAGGTGAGATCGTTGGATTTGCCGGACTTATGGGTGCCGGACGTACAGAAACAACAAGAGCTATCTTCGGTGTTGATCCGAAAGAATCAGGAACACTGATCCTGGATGGTAAAGAAATTACGATCAACAATCCGATGGATGCTATCAAAGCAGGTGTTGTACTTGCTCCGGAAGACAGAAAGAAAGATGGTATCATCGCAGATCTGTCTGTCCGTGAAAATATTATTATCGCACTTCAGGCGAAAAAAGGTATGTTCCATCCAATGAGCAGAAAAGAAATGGATGAAGCAGCAGATAAATATATTAAGATGCTTCAGATTAAGACAGCAAGCCGTGAAACTCCGATCAAGAGTCTGTCAGGTGGTAACCAGCAGAAGGTTATCATTGGTAGATGGCTTCTTACCAATCCGGATTTCCTGATCCTGGATGAACCTACAAGAGGTATTGATATCGGAACCAAGACAGAGATCCAGAAACTGGTACTTGATCTTGCAGATCAGGGAATGTCGGTTGCATTTATTTCTTCAGAAGTAGAAGAAATGCTCCGTACCTGTTCACGTATGGCAGTTATGCGAGACGGTAAGAAGGTTGGAGAAATTTCCGGTGATGAATTATCACAGGAAGGTATCATGAAAGCAATCGCAGGAGGTGGAGATAATGAGTAATACAAAGTCAGGATGGAAAAAGCTTACATCTATGAGACTGTTTCTGCCAATCGTGTGCCTCATAGCTGTACTATTGGTTAACGTAATCACTACTCCGGGCTTCTTCAAAG
>ERZ773175.1262-NODE-1262-length-14294-cov-3.601587_pt1 | contig 14294 bp, 10 predicted proteins | sample MGYA00581004_ERZ773175 | MGnify/ENA primary metagenome ERZ773175 (study PRJEB29015, sample SAMEA2737834) | human gut metagenome | biome: human gut; feature: human-associated habitat; material: faeces | place: China | collected 2012 ...
AAGCATAAAATAAGGCTCACCGTCAATTTTGGCGGTGGGCCTTATTTGTTTGCTCATGTATGAGATGAATTGCGTTTAATGCGGGGCTGCTTTTCAGAAGCATCACAGATACACCTCCACGGTCAGATCGGTCCACGCTGCACGGCGGAACTGGTGGGGCATCTTGTTGGCTTCCCGGTAACGCTTGGCGGTTTCAAAGTCGATGGTAAAGGTGAGGATAGGCTTGCCGGTGACAGTCATCAAGTCGGTGCGCTCCTCTTTGGACTTCTTGCAGCCGGTGTTCAGCTTCCAGCGGTAGGTGTAATCACTGATTGGGGTGACGACCTCAACGAACTGCTCAATCAGTTCCGGGGCAAGGCAGGCACCGTGAACATCAACTTTTTGTTCAAGAAAATCGCGAATGGCTTTCATGTTGGCCAAAATGCTCTGTGTTTCAGGAGCGGGAGTGAGGGCTTGCAGTTCTTTTTCCAGACGAGCAATCTCATCATCGGCTTGTTTGCAAAGAGCCTGATATTCTTCACGTTCCAACTCGCCGTCTGCCTGCATAGCACCGTAATTGAGCTTGCGCTTTTTGATTTTTTCGATTTGGCTCCGAATCGGTGCAGCGGACATTCGTGTGGCGGCTTTTCCGTTCTGGCAGCTTTCGATCATCTTGCAGGCACGGAGAATGGCTTTATTCTGATTGCCCCAGACCTTTTCAAAGATCTTCTTCGCCATCAGTTCCAGCTTCCACTCCGGGATAGAAATGGCATCACAACTGAGCTGTTCGGTCATGTTGTGCTCCAGAACGAAGGAACGGGTCGGGTTGACGGTTCGCATATTGCATTGGTAGCCAAAGACCGGCGTTCCGTCCTTCAGTTTACGCCAGTTGAAAATGCGGTAGGAGGAACCGCAGCGGCAGCGAAGTTTGGACACCCACAAATTCTTGGTAGTTCTGGCTCCTTTACGCCTTGTTTCTCCATCAGGAAGGCGCAGGCTGGAAATACGGGATTTGCGGATGCGTTCACATTCGTGCCAAAGGGCTTCTGATACGATCGGATCAAAGTTGCCTTTTACATAGACGAAAGAAGTTTCGTCCAGATTGTTGATGCGCTTCTTTTCAAGATAGTTGTTGACCTTGGACTTGTTGTAGCAGATATAGCCCATATACGTTGCGTTGCGAAGGATGCGGCTGATTTTTGTACAGGACCAACTGACGTTTCCGTGCTCATCCTTACGACCCAGCCGAGAAAGTTCATTGACGATCGCCTTTTCCCCGTAGCCCTGAGAATAGAGCGTGAAAACCATTCGTATGGTTGCAGCCTGTTCCTCGTTGATAACGTATGTACGGTTGACCTTATCCCGGTCGTAGCCGATGATGTTGCCGCTGCCGTAAAGCACACCGTTCTGCCGGCTTATCTTCTGCCCGGCAAGAACACGCTCTGAAATCTTGCGGCTTTCTTCCTGCGCCATGGTTGCCATGATGGAAAGCCGGAGTTCACCATCGCCGTCCATCGTCCAGATGTTGTCGGATACGAAAAAGACCTCTACGCCGAAATTGCGGAGTTCACGGGTAAGCTGAAGGGTATCGACGGTGTTGCGGGCAAAGCGGCAGACCTCACGGGTGACGATCAGGTCGAATTTGCCACGTTTGGCATCGGAAAGCATTTTCATGAAGGCCGGGCGCTTTTTGGCGGAGGTTCCGGTGATGCCCTCGTCGATATACTCTGTCTACTCTAGGGGTAGCATATCATTGCAGATGCAGGACGGCGCCGGGGGCTTTTGCTGCTTTTTTGGGTGCCGGGGGGCGAATTCTCCCGTTTTTTGGACTTCCTCAGCAGGCTTGCCGACATTCGGACCGTGAAGACCGTTGCTGAGGATGTTTCGTTTTGCAAAAGACGGTGCACCGACTGATTTATGGAAGTGCCAGCACATCGGTAAGGGAGGTGCGGATCAGTTCCATCAGCTCGCCGGTCACCGGGGGCAGGGTGCGTCCTACATGGTGTGCCAGCAGCAGATACAAAGGCTGGGGCGGGGCCAACGCAGCGCACCGGGGATGGTGGCGGCGCTCCATCAGGTTCAGGGGCAGCAGGGAATCGGCAATGCCAAGATTTGCTAGCTGCCGCAGGATGGAGGTATCCGCCTCACAGGCAGCGGGGGGCAGCTGCCCGAACATCTGGGGCAGCAGGGCGTCTTGCAGGGTCCGGAGGGTGGAGCCTGCCGGTGCCATCAGCTGGGGGCGGGGGTCCAGCCCCCCGGGGAACAGATCCCCGGGCTGCCATCCCTCCGGGCAGCGGCAGGGGGCAAAGCAGTAGACCATCTCCGTAAGGGTCAGTACCTGACAGTGCAGCAGGTCCTGCCGGGGCTGGGAGGAAAGAAAGATGCCCAGATCTGTGGAGGAGTTCATCAGGGATTCCAGGGTCTGCTCCCGGTTCTCCTCACGGATGGTCAGCTGGATATCTGGGTGCCGGGCGCAGAATGCAGGCAGGGCGTGGTCCCGCAGCGCCTCGGCAAACAGGGGGTCACAGCTGATATACAGTTTGCCGCCGCGTCCCTGCCGGTAGGACTTGGTGTGGACAAACATCTCGTTTTCGATGTGGAGGATGTTCCGGGCGTTGTTTACAAAGATGGTTCCGGCACTGGTGGGACGCAGCCGGTTGTGCTCCCGGGTGAACAGGGGAGTGCCCACCATCTCCTCCACGGCACGTAGATGGCGGGAAAGGGCGGACTGCGCCAAAAAATGCCGCTCTGCCGCCCGGGAAAGACTCTGCTCCTCCACGATGGAAATCAAATACTCCATCACCCGGCTGTCAAGGTTCACCTCCTGCATGGTCTGCAGAGCGGTGCCCACTGCCTCCCGGGGCAGGCTGCCGGTGTCTGCCAGCTGAGAGGGTGAGAGCACTTCCTGCAGCAGCTGGTCCACCAGCGGGGCGTCGGTGGGCTTGTACCGGGGATCGTGGAGGCGTTCGGTGATCAGCAGACCTGCCAGGTACCGCTCCGGCTCCGTAAGGGTGTGCCCCAGCGGGAAACGCAGGTGCAGGGTCTGGTGCACAGGAGGATCCAGCGGACGGTAGGCAAGTTCGCTACAGGGAAATACGTGGGCATTACTTACCAGCCCCACTCCCACTGCCTGATGCATCATGGAGTCGAGCAGGATAACGTCGTTGGACTCAAAGGCGACTACGGGCTGGAACCCCGCCTGCTGGAAAAGCTGCTCTGCAATGAGCCGGATGCTGTGGCGGGGACCCTGCAATACAAAGGGAGTGTCCCGCAGGTCTGCCAGATGGATGGTCTCCTGCTTTGCCAGTGGGTGGGAGGCAGGCAGGGACACCAGTAGTTCTTCGTGGGCAATGGGGATGTCGGTGACCTCGCTGCTGGTGGCACCGGCGCCCAGTGCCAGGTCCACCAGCCCCCGGGCGATGGCTCCCGGCTGCTCGGCGGCATATAGCTCGGCGAGGCTCAGGGAGATATCCGGGTACCGGCGGGGGAACTGGGTGTAGATCTTGCTGAAGATGATGGCACCTCGGTTGGGGGCGGTGGCAAGACGGATCGCCTTGCGGTTGCCGCCGGTGACCTCTTTCACGGTCAGCAACATACGGTTCTGCTCGTCAAGGATCTTCTGGGCGCATTCCACCACATACCGTCCCACGGCGGTGGGGTACAGGCGGCGGTTGTACCGCAGGAACAAAGCAAAGCCAAAGGTGCGCTCGCACTCTGCCAGAAACTTGCTCAGCGCCGAGGGGGAGATGTGGAGCGCCTGCGCCGCATGGCTCAGATTGCCATAATTTGCAATGGTGGAAAGGTAATAATACTGACGGGTGTTCATAGCAGTTTCCTTTTATTACAAAATGGTAAAAAGTCGGATTTTAGCCAGAAATCTGCAAAGTGCTGGAGAATATGGAAAAGTTTTTCCATAATAAGTATAAAAGACCACAAAAGGAATTGCAAGCTGCTATGAACAAATCGTTATGAAAAAATGGAATTCTTGTGTATCGTAAAGTGAAGCGGCAGGTTGTACAATGAAAGCACAGAGAGGGTAATACCTCAACCAACGCAGAATGATCACCGGAAAAGAAGGAGACTAACAATGAAGAAGATCACCAGAAGATCCATGCTCAAGGGCAGCGCTGTTGCTGCTGCAGCCCTCGCCCTGTCCGCCTGCGGCGGCTCCAGCTCCAGCACCGCTTCCTCCGCCAGCACTGCTGCATCCGCAGCCGGCACAGCTGCCGCTGACGACATCGGCTTCCCCAAGAAGGAGACCATCACGCTGGCAGTTCCCGGCAAGGCAGGCGGCGGATCCGATCTGGCGATCCGTTACTATAGTGAGGGCCTGAACCGCATCTACGGTCTCAAGACCACCGTTACCAACTACGACTCCAACACCGTGGGTCACCAGACCGTGGCAAATGCAAAGCCCGATGGCACCACCCTGATGGTCGCCACCTCCGCTCTGAACATCCAGTACATCACCGGCAACGCACAGGTCAACCCCATGACCGACCTGACCCTCATCGCCTGCCTGGAGGACAACGGCTTCTCCACCCTGGCAGTGCCCAAGAATGCTCCCTACGATGACTTCAATGGATTTGTGGAGTACGCAAAGGCTCACCCCAACGAGCTGAACGCAGGTATGCCTGCTGCAGGTGCCAACACCTTCCTGTTCGGCAAGCTGTGCAGCGTTCTGGGCATCGAGCTGAACAAGGTGGAGTGCGCTTCTGAGTCCGACCGTCTCACCAACCTCGCCGGCGGCTTCATCGACATCGGCGTCGTAGGTCTGGGCAACGCACAGGAGTACGAGAAGGCTGGTAAGCTGAAAGTCATCGGCACCGTGGCAGGCGACGGTATCACCATCAGCGAGTACCCCGCAGAGCTGCCGGAGAACTACAAGACTCTGCAGGAGCAGGGTTTCAAGGACTGCTACATGCTGGTCTACCACTACCTGATGGGGCCTTCCGGCATGGACGAGACCATGGTAAAGGAAATGAACGCTGCCATGCAGGCTGTGGTGGAGGATCCCACCGTCAACGAGGGCATTGCGGGCATCGGTCACATCCCCGGCTGGCACGATCTGGAGGAGTCCGAGGAGCTGCACCAGAAGGAGTACGACGAGCTGGTAGAGATCGCAAAGAGCCTGGATATGTACGTTCAGGGCTGATACGGGCTGAATTATCGCAAGTTAAGAAATTAGCGCAACATTCAAACAGCATATTTGCGATATGCAATTCAACGTTGTTGCTGTTGCATTAAAAAGTTGAATTGCTATAAATAGAGATCATCCGCACTGGATCTGCGCAGGATCGATTTAAAGTGCGTTCCTCCTAAGTGATAGCCCGGAGCTGTTCCCTCCGGGCTATTTTTGAGAAAAAAGAGGTGTTTTACATATGAAAATGAGACGTGACATGGTCACAGGCATCGTGGGTCTGCTCACCTGTGTCTTTTTCTGCTTTATGACCCTGCAAGTACGCCAGCCGGCAAAGCTACTGGAGCCGGGTCCCCGTCTGCTGCCCTTTGTGGCGCTGTTCCTCATCGGCATCAGCTCCATTGCTCTGATCATCCGGGGCTACAAGGACCGTGCCAAGGAAGAAAAGCCCTACTTCCCCAAGGGCGGCGTGCTCAAGGTCACCAAGAGCTTTTTGATGCTGGTGCTCTACGCCGTTGCTATGACCTATCTGGGCTTTGTGATCACCACCCCCTTTGCTACTGCAGCGTTCATCTATGACCTCAAGGGCAACAGCGAGGTCAAGCCGGTGTCCACCGCTATCATCTCGGTGGTGGTAACGGCGGCGCTGTACGCCATGTTCGTGTTCGCATTCCAGATCAAGCTGCCTGCCGGCGTTCTGTTCGGCGGCTAAGGAGGGAAAATAAATGGCTGCATATCTTTCTGCTTTACTGGTCTGCATGAAGCCGCTGAACCTGCTGCTGATCTTTGCCATGGTCGCGTTAGGCATCGTCTTTGGTGCAATCCCCGGTTTGTCCGCTACTCTGGGCATCGCTCTGCTGCTACCCATCACCTTTGGTCTTTCCACCGAGACTTCCTTTGTCATGCTGCTTGCCATCTGGATCGGCGGCGTGTCCGGTACCTTTATCTCGGCGGTGCTCATCGGCATCCCCGGTTCTTCCTCTGCCATTGCCACCTGCTTTGACGGCTATCCCATGACCCAAAAGGGACAGGCAAGCAAGGCGCTGGGCATCGGCATGACCGCTTCCTTCATCGGCACCGTGTGCTCTGTGGCGATCGCCACCGTGCTGTCCCCGGTGATCGCAGAGGCGGCTCTGCATCTGGGACCCTGGGAATACTTCTCCCTGTGCTTCTGCGCCATTACTCTTATTGCCTCCCTGTCCAAGGGCAACATCTTCAAGGGCATCATGTCCGCCGGTATCGGTCTGCTCATGGGCTGCGTCGGCATGGACCCCATCAACGGCGCTACCCGCTTCACCTTTGGCAATGTGTACCTCACCTCCGGCATCAGTACCGTTGCACAGATGCTGGGTATGTTCGCCATGTGCCAGATCATCCGTGACAACGCCAAGGGCGAGGCAAAGATGCCCGATGTGGACGTCAAGAACATGAAGGGGCTTGGCATCGGCTTCAAGGACATCATCGAAAACAGCAAGACCATTATCTTTGCATTCGCTTCCGGTCTGTGGATCGGCTTCTTGCCCGGCATGGGCTCCGGCATCTCCAACATGGTCGCCTATGGCTATGCCAAGGGCATCAGCAAGGATCCCGAAAGCTTTGGCAAGGGCAACCCCGCCGGCGTGTGGGCATCCGAGACTGCAAACAACGCTTCTCTGGGCGGAGCTCTGATCCCCATGATGGCTCTGGGCATCCCCGGTGACGGCATCACCGCTATGCTGATCGCAGGTTTGACCATCCACGGTCTGCAGGCTGGACCTCTGTTCATGACCGAGCAGCCGGACCTTGCCATGCTGATCTTTGCCTGCGTCATGGTGTCCGCCATCGTCACCTACCTGATCCAGATCGTCACCAAGCGCTGGTTCCCCTACATCCTCAAGATTCCCTATCACTACCTGTATACCGTCATTCTGGTCATCAGCTTCATCGGCGGCTACGGCATCTCCAACACCATGTTCAACATCTACGTCATGCTGGCTCTCTGCCTGCTGGCTCTGTTCATGAGTGTGGCCGGTCTGCCTACCAGCCCGCTAGTTCTGGCCTTCATCCTGTCCAGCAAGCTTGAGCGCTACTTCCGTCAGGGCATCAGCTACGCCCACGGCAGCTATGCCCCCTTCTTTACCCGTCCCATCTCCCTGATCCTGCTGATCATCTCGGTACTTTGCGTGTTCTGGCCCTACATCTCCGATCATCTGAAGGCGAAGAAGGCGGCAAAGAACCCTGCCCCCACTGCCGCAAATGTGGACGTGAACGATGACTGATCCGGTACAGCTGCCTGCCCAGGAGCGGGTCTACGGTTCCTTTGCCTCCATGCTGCGCAAGTACGACCGCTACGCCCGGCAGGACGCTTTCCGGGGCAGCACCCCGGAGGAATTCCGGCAATGGCGGGAAGATACCCGAAGCCTCCTGCATTCCCTGTTGGGAACATGTAAAATGGAACGTGATATACAAGATGCTCGCCGAATGGAGACCGTCTTCACAGAGGAGGGTATCCGCCGGGAGCACTGGAGGATCCAGGTGGAACCGGAGGTCTGGATGACCCTGTTCCTTCTGGCGCCTGTCGGCGCTGGAAAGGACACCCCGGTGATCCTTTGCCCTCCGGGGCACAACGGTGCCGGAAAGTACTCGGTCGCCGGTGTGCGGGACTACCCGCCCATTACCGAAAAGATCGATCATTACCATTACGATTACGGTCTGCAGCTGGCAAAACAGGGCTGCGTGACGGTGTGTCCGGACTGCCGGGGCTTTGGAGAGCGGCGGGAAGACCCGGAGGACACCCGGCGGCTGCCGGAAGGACTGAAGGGCGACTGCTACCGGCTGGCACACATGGGAGAGCCTCTGGGCATCCCGGTACTGGGGATGCTGACCTGGGACCTGGCAAGACTCATCGACTGGCTGGAAGAGGACCGGCGCTTCAACACAGACCGTCTGGGGGCCGTGGGGTTTTCCGGCGGCGGGATGCAGACGTTGTGGCTGACGGCGCTGGACGACCGGGTAAAGTTTGCCGCCATCAGCGGCTATATGTACGGCTACCGGGACGCCCTGCTGACCCTGAACAACAACTGTTCCTGCAACTATGTGCCCCACTTGTGGGAGCATCTGGACATGGGCGATATCGCCAGCCTCATTGCACCCCGCCCGTTGTGGGTGCAGTCCTGCCGGGAGGACCGGCTCAACGGTCCCCGGGGCGTGGTAAACGCTCAGGAGCAGGTGGAAATCGCCGCCGAGGCGTACCGGCTGCTGGGTGTACCGGAAAACCTCCGGCACCAGATCTGCCCCGGCACTCACCAGTGGCACGAAGAAGACCTTGCAGAATATCTGACATTTCTTTTGGAGCATTCCATCAATAGCAAAGAGTAAGGGAGTTTTCCCCATGAACAAAAACGAGCTGCGCAATACCATTCTGTCCCAGATCCAGCTGCCCTGCATCGGCAAAAACTGGATGCAGGTGGAGCCGGTGTCGGGACAGATGCAGACCCGACAGCTGCAGCAGGCGATCGACGACCTCAGCTGGCGGGGAGGCGGAACGCTGGTCCTGCAGCCGGGCGTCTACCGCACCGGTGCGCTGCACCTGAAAAACGGCGTGGAGCTGCACCTTGCATCGGAGGATACTCTGGTGCAGTTTGTGCCCGATGACCCGGCAGAAAACTACCCGCTGGTGTTCTCCCACTGGGAGGCAAGTCCCTGCTACAACTTCAGCGCCCTGCTGTATGCCTGTGATGCACAGGACATTGCCGTTACCGGCAAGGGGGTGCTGGACGGCGGCGCCGATGCAGACCACTGGTGGAACTGGCATCATCAGGTGGAGACCTCCTGGTCTGAAAACAAGCCGGACCTGCAGCTTGCCGACCGCAGAACCCTGCGCAGCATGAATCTGGGCGGGGTGCCGGTGGATCGGCGCATCTTTGGCGAAGGACACTACCTGCGCCCCAACTTCTTTCAGCCCATCCGCTGCCAGCGGGTGCTGCTGCAGGGGGTCACCCTCCGCAACAGCCCCATGTGGCAGCTGAACCCGGTGCTATGCAGCAGCGTGGTGGTGGACGGGGTGACCCTTTCCAGTCACGGTGCCAACAACGACGGCTGCGACCCGGAGAGCTGCAACGGCGTGTGGATCAAAAACTGCCGCTTTGACACCGGCGATGACTGTATCAGCCTGAAGTCCGGGCGGGACCGGGACGGCAGAGAGGCAAATGTGCCCTGCCGGAACATCCTGATCGAAAACAACGACTTTGCAGACGGTCACGGCGGCGTGGCGCTGGGCAGCGAGATGAGCGGCGGCATCTACAATGTGCTTGCCAGCGGCAACCGATTCGCCAGCCCCAACCTGACCTATGCACTGCGGCTCAAGACCAACGCCCGGCGGGGCGGCGCTGTGGAGCGGGTCATGCTCTGCGACAGTGTGATGGACCACGTCCACGGGGCGGCGGTCCACGGTACCATGCTCTACGAGGATGGGCGCAACGGCGACAGCCTGCCGGTGTTCCGGGACATCACCATGGAGAATATCACCGCCCACGGCGGAGATTACGGCGTTTTTCTGGAAGCATTCCCGGAGGTGCCCATTACCGGGCTGGTGATGCGGAACATCACCATTGACGGGGTGCGCCAGTGCCTGCGCAGCATGAACTGGAAGGACGCGGTGGTGGAAAATGTTACCATCAACGGCAAACGGTTCCCCCGTCCCGGCTATGTCCGGATCCTGGGGGTGCCCTACATCGGAGGCACGGTCACTGCCAGCGCCGAGAGCTGCGGTGCACAGGAGCCGCTGACCTTCTGCTGGGAGGCGTCTGAGGATAACAAAAACTGGACCCGGTGCGGCGGGGGAGAGACCATCGCCGTGCCTGACGGGGCGGCATACCTCCGGGTCAGCGCCGCAAACCCTGCCGGAGACCGGGAGAGCAGCCGCAGCTACCGGGTGCTGCCGGCACCGGTGCAGGGAGCCGCTCCCCGGCTGTACTGCCGTGGGATGCTGGACGCCCCGGAGCTGGAGCGGGGCAGCGAGCCAGTGACCCGGCTGGAAGCAGCGCAGATGCTGCTGCCCCTCGCCGATGATCAGCTGCCTGCCCCGGAGCTGACAGATACCGCCGAAGAAGCGGCACGCCGGGCAGCGGCAAACCGGTTCTTCCCGCTGGAAAAGGGCTGCTTTGCCCCCCGGCGCACCATCTCCCGACAGGAGATGGCAACGGTGGCAATGCAGGCGTGCGGGGTGAACTACCGCAACGCATCCAGTACCATGCCGGTGTGCACCGACGTGGACCGGGTGGCAAACAACTACGGGACCAATGCGGCGCGGGCGCTGTATTTTGGATTCATGCAGCTGGAGGCGGATGGACGCTTTGACCCGGAGCGTCCGGTGAGCCGGAAAGAGGCTGTGGAGATCCTGGACCGGGTGGCAGATTTTGCCGGACTGTAAAAGGAGACAAAACGCATGTGGCTGGAGTATTTTGAACAGTATCTGGACCGGGTCTTTCCCCGGTTCCTCAGCGAAAAGCTCTGGAATTATAAAGACGACCTTTGCATGGTGGGGGCGGAGGACCTGTACTGCGCCACCGGCAGCGAAAGTTGGCGGGAGCCGGTGCGCCGGAACGCTTCCTTCCTGATGGACGACGCCGGCAGGGTGGCAAACTGGGTGCCCGGAGAACACAACATCGACAAGGTGAGTTTTGGCAAGTCCATGAGGATCCTGCGGGATGTTACCGGGGAGGCACGGTGGGCAGAGGGCGTGGAGCGCGCCTACCGCATTCTGGCGGACTACCCCCGCACCGTCACCGGGAACTTCTGGCACAAGGACATCTATCCGGATCAGGTCTGGCTGGACGGCTTGTACATGGGGATGCCCTTCTACGCCGCCTGCCTGACAGAAAACGGCGAGGACAACTGGGACGACATTCTGGACCAGTTTACCGCCGCCCACAAACTGCTGTGGGATGAGCAGCTGGGTCTGTACCGTCACGCCAACGACTGCTCCCGGAAGATGGAGTGGGCGGACCCGGTCACCGGGCAGAGCCCGGTGGTGTGGCTCCGTGCCGAGGGCTGGTTCCTCATGGCACTGGCGGACACCTACGAGATCGCAAAGGACCGCACTCCCCGTGCCGGGGAGCTGTGCCCTCTGCTGAAAAACGCACTGGACCGTCTGCTGCCCTATCAGGTGGCAGACACCGGCATGTTCCTGCAGGTGGTGGACCGGGCGGACCTGACCGGCAACTACTCCGAGACCTCCGGCAGCGCCATGGTCGCCTACGCCCTGATGAAGGGTGCACGGCTGGGGATGCTGCCGCCGGAATACGGGGAAAAGGGCAGCCGGGTGCTGGACGGCATCCGGGACACCTACCTGAAAAAGGGCGAGCAGGGCTGGGAGCTTCACGGCATCTGCGCCAGCGCAGGTCTGGGACCGGGACCGGACAACCGCACCGACCGCACCGGCACCCCGGAGTATTACCTGAGTGAAAAGCAGATGGTGGACAACCAGCACGGTGCCGCCGCCTGTATGATGGCGGTCAGCGAGCAGCTGCGCCGTGCATAAGAGTATGTATGAGGTGATTATTATGGCAGAACGTTTGACCATCCAGATCAAAGACAACGACAATGTGGTGGTTGCCGTCCACGACCTGCCCGCAGGCACAAAGACCGAGAGCGGCGTGGTTACCCGGGATCCCATCCCCCAGGCACACAAGATCGCACTGGTGGATATCCCCGCCGGCGGCGAGATCATCCGCTACGGCGTGGTGCTGGGCTATGCAAAGAACGACATCCCCGCCGGCAGCTGGATCAACGAGCATATGCTGGACCTGCCGGAAAGCCCGGCACTGACCGATATGCCCTGGGGCACCGACATCAAGACCCCGGACCAGCTGCCTACCCCGCCCCGGACTACTTGGATGGGCTACCGCAACAAGGTAGGTCCTGCCGGCACCCGCAATCTGCTGGGTATCGTCACCACTGTGCAGTGCGCTGCAGGCGTGGTGAAGGTGGCAGTGGAGCGCATCAAAAAGGAGCTGCTGCCCAAGTACCCCAATGTGGACGGCGTGGTTGCCATCACTCATCCCTATGGCTGCGGCGTTGCCATCAACGCTCCGCTGGCATACATCCCCATCCGTGCCATCACCAATGTGATCAGTCATCCTAACTTTGGCGGTGAGGTCATGGTGGTGGGTCTGGGCTGCGAGAAGCTCACCTACGACCGGGTGCTGCCTCCGGAGGACATCAACCCGGAGAACTGCCTGACTCTGCAGGACTGGAAGGGTCACGATGCCATGATGCAGGCGATCATGGACATGGCGGAGAAGAAGCTCCAGAAGCTGAACCTGCGCCACCGGGAGGAGCTGCCCCTCAGTGAGCTGCTCATCGGTATGCAGTGCGGCGGCAGCGACGCATTTTCCGGCATCACCGCCAACCCCAGCGCAGGCTATGCAGCGGATATGCTGGTAAAGGGCGGTGCCACCGTAATGTTCAGCGAGGTCACCGAGGTCCGGGATGGGGTGCCCATGCTTGCCGCCCGCTGCGTCAGCGCCGAGGTCCGGGACAAGCTTGCCGCCGAGATGAAGTGGTACGATGATTACCTTGCCGAGGGCGGTGTGGACCGGGATGCCAACCCCACTCCGGGCAACAAGAAGGGAGGTCTGGCAAACATCGTGGAAAAGGCAATGGGCTCCATTGCCAAAAGCGGCACCAGCCCCATCGTGGAGGTGCTGAGCCCGGCGGAAAAGCCCTCCAAGCACGGTCTGATCTTTGCCGCTACCCCTGCCTCCGACATCGTGTGCGGACCTTCTCAGGTGGCTTCCGGCATCGGTCTGCAGGTGTTCATGACCGGTCGTGGCACCCCCTACGGTCTGGATGTGGCACCGGTCATCAAGGTGTGTAGCCGCAACGAGATGAAGGAGCAGTGGTTCGACCTCATCGACATCTCTGCCGGTCATGTTGCCACCGGCGAAGCGACCATTGCCGAAGTGGGTACTGAGATCTTCAACCTGATCCTGGACGTGGCAAGCGGCACCAAGGAGCCTTACAGCGATCAGTACGGCTTCCACAACGATATGTGCATCTTCAACCCTGCCCCCATTACCTGAGGTGCAGCGCAAGATAGAGTACGAATACGGAAATCATTCAAACAACCTTATGGAGGAAACGATTATGAAAATCGGTTTTATTGGTCTGGGCATCATGGGCAAGCCCGAGCTTCGCGCCGCGGCAGGCAAGCAGTTTGTTGACGTGGGCATTGCCGAGGAGCACGCCGTGACCTTTGCCACCGCGCTTGCGCGCTCGGGCGCCAAGCCAGTCTTTGGTGTGTACGGCACGTTTTTGCAGCGCGCCTACGACGAGCTGTGGCACGACCTGTGCCTCAACGACGCCCCCGCAACCATCCTGGTATTTGGCGCGTCGATCTTTGGCACCACATCCGAGACGCATCTCTCGTTCTTTGATATTTCCATGCTGGGCGGTCTTCCCAACATGCGCTACCTGGCGCCGGCCTGCATGGAGGAATATCTATCCATGCTGAGCTGGTCGCTCGACCATCGCGAGCATCCTGTGGCGATTCGCGTGCCCGGCATTGGCCTGGTAAGCCGCCCCGACTTGGCGCCTGCCGAGGACGCCGATTACGGTGTCGCGCGCTACAACGTGGTGCGCCAGGGCCGCGACGTGGCCGTGCTCGCGCTTGGCGACTTCTTTGAGCTGGGCGAGCACGTGGCAAATCGCTTGGCTGCCGAGTACGGCATCGAGGCCACGCTCGTCAACCCTCGCTTTGCAACCAAGCTTGACCGCGAGTTCCTCGACAGCCTTGCCGCCGAGCATCGCGTTGTCGTCACCCTCGAGGACGGCATCTTGGACGGTGGCTGGGGCGAGCGTGTCGCGTGCTACTTGGCCTGCACGCCCGTGCGCACGCGCACTTTTGGCATCGCCAAGGGCTTCCCCGACCGCTACGACCCCAACGAGTTGCTCGCTCAGAACGGCATGACGGTCGAGAACATGGCCGCCGAGGCCGTAAGGCTACTCAACGAGTAAAAAACTTCCGCAAGGGAAGCACCCCTGCGGAGGTTTTTATTTTCGCGGCGCGATTATCTCAATCTGTAACATCTATGGCCCGAATTCCCGTCTAACTGTTACAGGTCTAGACAAGACGTCTTAGTCCCTGACGTTTGTCTCAATCTGTAACAGATAGAGACCTTTTGTCCGTCCAGAT
>ERZ773175.1266-NODE-1266-length-14265-cov-7.436312_pt1 | contig 14265 bp, 6 predicted proteins | sample MGYA00581004_ERZ773175 | MGnify/ENA primary metagenome ERZ773175 (study PRJEB29015, sample SAMEA2737834) | human gut metagenome | biome: human gut; feature: human-associated habitat; material: faeces | place: China | collected 2012 ...
CAAGGAGAGCGTGGATAGAAATATAAGCGAGGACGTATCGTAAAGCATAATAGTCGTCGCTCTCCGCAAGGAGAGCGTGGATAGAAATTGCAAAATCAACACCAGAGGAAGCGAAAAGATGAAGTCGCTCTCCGCAAGGAGAGCGTGGATAGAAATATAATATTACCTCTTCCAGTATTGTTGCCCGTATCGTCGCTCTCCGCAAGGAGAGCGTGGATAGAAATGTTGTCACTGCCTTCCCGGGCAGTGTGGATAGAAAGTCGCTCTCCGCAAGGAGAGCGTGGATAGAAATATAAGCGAGGACGTATCGTAAAGCATAATAGTCAAGTCGCTCTCCGCAAGGAGAGCGTGGATAGAAATGAAACACTCATAATTTTGGCGAAATAACTTGACAGGTCGCTCTCCGCAAGGAGAGCGTGGATAGAAATTCATGTTATCTTGATAATATAGAAATAACTCAAGCCGTCGCTCTCCGCAAGGAGAGCGTGGATAGAAATCTGATCATGATTGGTGGCTTCGGTGCTGGAAGCTGGTCGCTCTCCGCAAGGAGAGCGTGGATAGAAATAGCATCGCGTTGGCGAGTATGAGGGTATCCATTACGTCGCTCTCCGCAAGGAGAGCGTGGATAGAAATAATGTCCAAAAGGTTATAGGAAGTATCAGACCATACGTCGCTCTCCGCAAGGAGAGCGTGGATAGAAATAACCGCCCAGACGGCCAGAAATACATCAATCGCGTCGCTCTCCGCAAGGAGAGCGTGGATAGAAATATAAGCGCGCTAGAATCGTATAACATAATAGTCAAGTCGCTCTCCGCAAGGAGAGCGTGGATAGAAATGCGGCTGGACGTTGAATATTAACGGCCCGATGGAAGTCGCTCTCCGCAAGGAGAGCGTGGATAGAAATCAAGTAGCAGTCCACTTTGACGGACTGTCAGCTGTCGCTCTCCGCAAGGAGAGCGTGGATAGAAATTGCAAATAATGCAATAATTTCAGTAACGTCAATAGTCGCTCTCCGCAAGGAGAGCGTGGATAGAAATCTTGCGCATCTCGCGGTCAGGCCATGATTCTAGGGTCGCTCTCCGCAAGGAGAGCGTGGATAGAAATATCGAAATCTGCCATTGTTGACCTCCTTACTTAGGGTCGCTCTCCGCAAGGAGAGCGTGGATAGAAATCGACTGGGCCCGGTCCCTGTTTAGGTATCTTGGGTCGCTCTCCGCAAGGAGAGCGTGGATAGAAATCAAGTAGCAGTCCACTTTGAAACGCTATCGGCTTTGTCGCTCTCCGCAAGGAGAGCGTGGATAGAAATCAAACACTTCACCGGGGCCAAAAGTCATGACCCCGGTCGCTCTCCGCAAGGAGAGCGTGGATAGAAATATCCAGGATTATAATATCGGTGTTAGGGCTCGAAAAGTCGCTCTCCGCAAGGAGAGCGTGGATAGAAATCTGGTGCGTGCTGGCTTCCTGATCACTCGTGGTGGGTCGCTCTCCGCAAGGAGAGCGTGGATAGAAATTATTACTCGGATAAAGACTGTGACTGGGTGCGTGTAGTCGCTCTCCGCAAGGAGAGCGTGGATAGAAATACCATGCGCCGCGATTTTAAGCGCCTTGGCTTGCTCGTCGCTCTCCGCAAGGAGAGCGTGGATAGAAATCTTTTAGTTCTGCTTTTTTCATGGTGTGTTTCTCGTCGCTCTCCGCAAGGAGAGCGTGGATAGAAATGTTAATAGTAGATTGCACAGTTTGCTAGTTTGAAAGTCGCTCTCCGCAAGGAGAGCGTGGATAGAAATAAGAAATAAGAAATGCCCTTGCAGGAGCTTCTAAAGTCGCTCTCCGCAAGGAGAGCGTGGATAGAAATGTACAGCAGGCGTTGAAGATGATGAAGAATACAGTCGCTCTCCGCAAGGAGAGCGTGGATAGAAATTTTGCAGTATAATACACTCAAATACTTTTATAATGTCGCTCTCCGCAAGGAGAGCGTGGATAGAAATCCGGTGTGCTAGGCTGGCTTGCCGGTAGGCCTAACGTCGCTCTCCGCAAGGAGAGCGTGGATAGAAATTTGGTTGTTGGGCTGTTGCGCACGTTTACCAGCGTCGCTCTCCGCAAGGAGAGCGTGGATAGAAATGTAAGATTATGGGTGTGTCTGAGCCTGGCTCCAAGTGTCGCTCTCCGCAAGGAGAGCGTGGATAGAAATAGGACGTGGTAAAATCTTACTTAAATGAATATCTCGTCGCTCTCCGCAAGGAGAGCGTGGATAGAAATATTTTGTGGAATCCTCCATCACCCACAACATACCGTCGCTCTCCGCAAGGAGAGCGTGGATAGAAATGAACGTTGGGTTTCCCATCGCGGCATTTTTGCTGAGTCGCTCTCCGCAAGGAGAGCGTGGATAGAAATGCCCACGCTGTGAATTTGCTGGGCAAAATGAGCAGTCGCTCTCCGCAAGGAGAGCGTGGATAGAAATCAGGAACAGGTACTTGCGAAAATAATAAGACAGAGTCGCTCTCCGCAAGGAGAGCGTGGATAGAAATCCGTATATTCCCCTTGCCAAGGTCCGGCATTGTGAAGTCGCTCTCCGCAAGGAGAGCGTGGATAGAAATTTGAAAGATTCCGCGCCCGCCTTGTTACCGGCGGGTCGCTCTCCGCAAGGAGAGCGTGGATAGAAATTATAAGGAGGTGCGCAGCATGCAAGCAATATTTTAGTCGCTCTCCGCAAGGAGAGCGTGGATAGAAATGACGAGGACGACCCGGACAACCTGTGGAGCGAGGTCGCTCTCCGCAAGGAGAGCGTGGATAGAAATACAAAGAATTCGCCGGAGGCTTCCCGACCCTCAAGTCGCTCTCCGCAAGGAGAGCGTGGATAGAAATATTTGTCCAACCAGATTGAGGCCGACCGTCGCAAGTCGCTCTCCGCAAGGAGAGCGTGGATAGAAATACCGAAAACGCCGTCCTGTTTTTGATGACGAAGGTCGCTCTCCGCAAGGAGAGCGTGGATAGAAATTCAATGCAGCACAAGCGACAAATGCAGACGTCGCAGTCGCTCTCCGCAAGGAGAGCGTGGATAGAAATAAAAAATCGGTAAGTGTGACTGTACCGAAGCACCGTCGCTCTCCGCAAGGAGAGCGTGGATAGAAATCCCCGTTGGAATAATCATGACGGCATGACTGCTATAGTCGCTCTCCGCAAGGAGAGCGTGGATAGAAATCCACGGTAGACACCTGTGTGTTTACGCTGTGTACAGTCGCTCTCCGCAAGGAGAGCGTGGATAGAAATATCGGGCGAGAATCGGGGTTGCTGGTCAGGCTATAGTCGCTCTCCGCAAGGAGAGCGTGGATAGAAATACACATATCATGCTCAGGTTCAAATACTCCCATAGTCGCTCTCCGCAAGGAGAGCGTGGATAGAAATATGTTGTGTTTGTTGTTCCTGACGGGCTTTGGTTGGTCGCTCTCCGCAAGGAGAGCGTGGATAGAAATTGCCAGCGGTTCCCTCTCCGATACTTCGGACGTGTCGCTCTCCGCAAGGAGAGCGTGGATAGAAATTCCTGCTGGCTGTTGGCGTGACGCTCGCCGGTTTTGTCGCTCTCCGCAAGGAGAGCGTGGATAGAAATATAATTCTGCCGAAACAACTTGACGGATCGCCGCCGTCGCTCTCCGCAAGGAGAGCGTGGATAGAAATATCCTGCGCGGCCAACTGCCAACAACGAAGCCACGTCGCTCTCCGCAAGGAGAGCGTGGATAGAAATCACGCAGTGCAGGTTATAATTATCGTAATGCACGCGTCGCTCTCCGCAAGGAGAGCGTGGATAGAAATGTGGTGCCGTTGTTGGTGGTTGTCTGGTCGTCGGTGGTCGCTCTCCGCAAGGAGAGCGTGGATAGAAATCGGGGTCATGACTTTTGGCCCCGGTGAAGTGTTTGGTCGCTCTCCGCAAGGAGAGCGTGGATAGAAATTGTATGCCGTGCCATAGCCGCCTACCCAATATTCCCAGTCGCTCTCCGCAAGGAGAGCGTGGATAGAAATTTTACCTGCTGGACGAGTACAACGCGCAGCAGGGGTCGCTCTCCGCAAGGAGAGCGTGGATAGAAATCACGTCCAGCAACGTGGCAGTGCCGGTGCAGCTGGCGGTCGCTCTCCGCAAGGAGAGCGTGGATAGAAATGCCGACCTTGTGAATCTGCTGGGCAAAATGGGCTGGTCGCTCTCCGCAAGGAGAGCGTGGATAGAAATATGATCGAGGATGTATTATACAGCATAATAATCAAGTCGCTCTCCGCAAGGAGAGCGTGGATAGAAATCCGGATTTGCAAACAGATTGAAAACGCCTTGCGTGTCGCTCTCCGCAAGGAGAGCGTGGATAGAAATCGAGGTCCCGGAAGATCAGTATACGGCCCTGTCGTCGCTCTCCGCAAGGAGAGCGTGGATAGAAATCCCCAACCGCATATATTTTTGTGCAATCTGCTAGGTCGCTCTCCGCAAGGAGAGCGTGGATAGAAATCCCTATGTGCCCCTTGCCAAGGTCCGGCACTGTGGTCGCTCTCCGCAAGGAGAGCGTGGATAGAAATCTGCTGCGGGGCTGCTGTGATAGCATTTTTGAGCGTCGCTCTCCGCAAGGAGAGCGTGGATAGAAATCAATGTCGGGTTCCCGATCGCGGCATTTTTGCTGAGTCGCTCTCCGCAAGGAGAGCGTGGATAGAAATTACAAAATACCGACTATCTTAATATTAGCGCGGACGTCGCTCTCCGCAAGGAGAGCGTGGATAGAAATGCCCACGCTGTGAATCTGCTGGGCAAAATGAGCAGGTCGCTCTCCGCAAGGAGAGCGTGGATAGAAATCTCACTGATTTTCAACTTTTGCCGCCTCCATAATAGTCGCTCTCCGCAAGGAGAGCGTGGATAGAAATGGAAAACACACCCAGGGCCCTTTGCATCGTGGGCCGTCGCTCTCCGCAAGGAGAGCGTGGATAGAAATATAGTGGTTATCTCCTCCAGTACTGTTGTCCGTAGTCGCTCTCCGCAAGGAGAGCGTGGATAGAAATTTCAGTGTCGTAAAACTTTGGGCGTATTGCAATGGTCGCTCTCCGCAAGGAGAGCGTGGATAGAAATTTGCTGTGTGGGCCATTGAGCATGCGTACCAGCGTCGCTCTCCGCAAGGAGAGCGTGGATAGAAATTATCAGTCGAATGCCGTTGATCAGATCCTGCCGGTCGCTCTCCGCAAGGAGAGCGTGGATAGAAATTTAGGTTGTATTAAGGAGGTGCTAGCATGGGTGGTCGCTCTCCGCAAGGAGAGCGTGGATAGAAATCCAGCAATAACGCTGATTGGACATGGCCGGAGTAGTCGCTCTCCGCAAGGAGAGCGTGGATAGAAATTTCTGGTCTGGTTTCAGCCATGACGGCGGCGCGATGTCGCTCTCCGCAAGGAGAGCGTGGATAGAAATACGAACTTAATCTGGACTGGATTTTGGAGACGCTCGTCGCTCTCCGCAAGGAGAGCGTGGATAGAAATTATTCGCGTTATGGACCGTAACAACATTGATTATGTCGCTCTCCGCAAGGAGAGCGTGGATAGAAATAATAAGACATGGTGGGTTGATATCCACACATCCAGTCGCTCTCCGCAAGGAGAGCGTGGATAGAAATTACACTACTTAATACCCAACAGCGGCACTTTACGTCGCTCTCCGCAAGGAGAGCGTGGATAGAAATCACTGCTGGGGATAAAATAGAAAAACCGCCCCCGGTCGCTCTCCGCAAGGAGAGCGTGGATAGAAATCAAAGTCCCTGAAGATCAGTACACGGCCCTGTCGTCGCTCTCCGCAAGGAGAGCGTGGATAGAAATCCTGACGACGGTATTGCACTGGTACCACATCAGCAGTCGCTCTCCGCAAGGAGAGCGTGGATAGAAATTTGCGCTGGCTGACGCTTGCCCGCCCCTTCTGGGGTCGCTCTCCGCAAGGAGAGCGTGGATAGAAATAGTACTCCTCTCCTATAATCAGTGTGTAGCCGTTGTCGCTCTCCGCAAGGAGAGCGTGGATAGAAATAGTTTGATGGTCAGTCTGTTATTTAGTTTTTCGGCGCGTCGCTCTCCGCAAGGAGAGCGTGGATAGAAATTGCCGTACCAGTGGGGCGTGTGGACCACGGCCCACGTCGCTCTCCGCAAGGAGAGCGTGGATAGAAATTAACGTCGGTTTTCCGATCGCCGCATTTTTACTGGTCGCTCTCCGCAAGGAGAGCGTGGATAGAAATGTTTTTCCAACAGGCGGCAGACATAACCCGTAAAGTGTCGCTCTCCGCAAGGAGAGCGTGGATAGAAATGCACATGTCATGCTCTGGCTCAAAAACTCCCATGTGTCGCTCTCCGCAAGGAGAGCGTGGATAGAAATTTGCCTAAAATCATTGTTAAGCGCCATAGCACTGGTCGCTCTCCGCAAGGAGAGCGTGGATAGAAATAAACGCACGCATCGGATACAGACAATTGCACAAGTCGCTCTCCGCAAGGAGAGCGTGGATAGAAATTTGTGATAGCGCCCGCATATACGCTTCAAGGCTTGCGTCGCTCTCCGCAAGGAGAGCGTGGATAGAAATACGCCCAGGACCGTAACGCCCTCGCGGATATTTGTGGTCGCTCTCCGCAAGGAGAGCGTGGATAGAAATATGCAGCGCTCACAGAGCGCGGCGCGATCTGCGTCGTCGCTCTCCGCAAGGAGAGCGTGGATAGAAATCGTGCTGATCGTCGAGGACGGCAAGGAGTACGCGCGTCGCTCTCCGCAAGGAGAGCGTGGATAGAAATTCCAGGTGGCGTTTGCCGTAGCCTTGGCCCCGGCCGTCGCTCTCCGCAAGGAGAGCGTGGATAGAAATAGGTCGGCAACGCCGTTCAGGTCAATCTCCGTGTGTCGCTCTCCGCAAGGAGAGCGTGGATAGAAATACGAGACCCCCGAACAGGCAGCAACAGAGACCGGTCGCTCTCCGCAAGGAGAGCGTGGATAGAAATCTCGTAATTCACATCAGGGTTTGCGCGGGGCACAACGTCGCTCTCCGCAAGGAGAGCGTGGAATGTTTCTCTTTCTGACTGTTCAGGGTGGTTTTGTTCATGCGGATATCCGCTTTAATTTTAAAAATTGCTATAGTAAAAAACTCTCGCATAAAATAATATAAACATATTATATTATCTACTTGACAAGGTACCCCGGCGGGGTATATAGTGAATATACCCCGCCGGGGTACCTTGCATGTGATGGGAGGGTAACATAATGCAGGAAAACGAAAAGAAGGAACCGTGTTGCTGCTGTGCACACAAAACAAAGCATCGCAGTGAAGAAGAGTATAAAAGCCTGGTCCACAGACTGAACCGGATCGAAGGGCAGATCCGGGGCATCCGTGGGATGGTGGAAAACGAAGCGTATTGTCCGGATATTCTGGTGCAGTCGGCGGCGGTAACGGCGGCGATGAATGCGTTCAACCGTGAGCTGCTGGCAAACCATATCCGCACCTGTGTGGCGGATGATATCCGTGCCGGGAATGACGAAGTTGTGGATGAGCTGCTGAAAACACTGCAGAAACTGATGAAATAAGCATTGTCTGCACAAAATAGCAGAAGCAGAACATGAAATAAATGCACGAGTGTTTGAGCCAGCAAAAATGCCATGCCAGTGCCCAGTACGATTGTTTTTCTGTTCACAAACATCGGTAAAAGTTTGTGTAACATTACCAGAGCCATGAATAAATGCCAGTCATTCCCTGTGAGAGGGTGTGGATAGAAATGCCGCATCGGCCTTGGTTGCCCCCAACGTATCGCTTTCCGCAAGGAGAGTGTGGATAGAAATGGTAACCTCAATAATACGTCGAATTGCAGGCTAGCCGCTTACCAAAAGGGGAGTGAGGATAGAAACAACTCAAACATCAACAACCCGTGTTCAAACACCAAAGCGAAACCACTCACCAATCATCACACAGGAATTATAGAATCACTACCGCAAAAGAGAGAAAACAGGAGGAAAGAAGTGGAACAATATAACGTAACCGGGATGAGCTGCGCCGCGTGCAGTGCCCGGGTGGAAAAAGCCGTCAGCAAAGTGCCGGGCGTAACATCCTGCTCGGTCAGCCTGCTGACCAACTCAATGGGTGTGGAGGGCTCCGCCGCTCCGGCAGATATTGTGGCCGCAGTGGAAGCCGCAGGCTATGGCGCAAGCCCTAAAAACGCTGCCGCCCAGTCCGCCGCGCCGTCAGCAGATGCCTTAAAAGATACCGAGACCCCGCGCCTCAAACGCCGCCTGATTGCCTCGCTGATCTTCTGGGTGGTGCTGATGTACTTCTCCATGGGGCACATGCTATGGAACTGGCCGCTGCCGGGCTTTATGCAGGGCAACCATGTGGCAATGGGTATTTTACAGATGCTGCTCACCATTATCATCATGGTCATCAACCAAAAGTTCTTTATCAGCGGCTTTAAGGCGCTGTGGAACCGTGCCCCCAATATGGATACCCTGGTATCCCTTGGCGCTACCGCGGCCTTTGGCTACAGCACTTACGCTCTGTTTGCCATGACGGTGGCCCAGGTGCAGGGGGATGCCATGGCCGTGATGGGCTATATGGAGGAGTTTTATTTTGAATCCGCCGCAACCATCCTGACCCTGATCACGGTGGGCAAAACGTTGGAAGCCCGCTCCAAGGGCAAGACCACCGATGCCCTGAAAGGCCTGATGAACCTGGCCCCCAAAACCGCAACGCTGCTGCGCAATGGGGCGGAAGTTACCGTTCCCATCGAACAGGTGCAGCAGGGCGATGTGTTTGTGGTGCGTCCCGGCGAGAATATCCCCGTTGACGGCGTGGTGCTGGAAGGCAGCAGCGCGGTGAACGAATCGGCCCTGACCGGAGAGAGCATCCCGGTGGATAAGGCCGAAGGCGACAGCGTGAGCGCCGCAACCCTGAACCAATCCGGCTTTTTGCGCTGCCGTGCCACCCGCGTGGGTCAGGATACCACGCTGGCTCAGATCATCCAGATGGTCAGCGATGCCGCAGCCACCAAGGCACCCATTGCCAAAATTGCAGACCGTGTCTCCGGTGTGTTTGTGCCGGTGGTGATCACGCTGGCCGTTATCACCACCGTCGTGTGGCTGCTGGCAGGGCAGACGGTCGGTTTTGCCTTGGCCCGCGGTATTTCAGTGCTGGTCATCAGCTGCCCCTGCGCGCTGGGCCTGGCAACGCCGGTTGCCATTATGGTTGGCAATGGTGTGGGTGCTAAAAACGGCATTCTCTTTAAAACCGCGGTTTCGCTGGAGCAGACCGGTAAAACCGAGATCGTTGCCCTGGATAAAACTGGCACCATCACCAGCGGCGAGCCGCGCGTGACGGATATCCTGCCCGCAGACGGTGTGACGGAGCAGGTACTGATGAGCCTTGCCGCTGCCTTGGAGCAGAAGAGTGAACACCCGCTGGCCCGCGCTGTGCTGCAAAAGGCACAGGAGGATAACCTGACCCCCGCCGAGGTGGCAGATTTCCAGGCTCTGCCCGGTAACGGCCTGACGGCTGTGCTGAACGGCAGTACCCTGTACGGCGGCAACGCCAAGCTGATGCAGACCCTTGGCGTGGCGGTGCCGCAAAAGATGGCATCCAGCGCCGAAGCACTGGCCGCCCAGGGTAAAACCCCGCTGTTCTTTGCCAAGGATGGCATCATGCAGGGCGTTATCGCGGTGGCGGACGTCATCAAGGAGGACAGCCCGCAGGCTGTGCGTGAACTGCAGGGCATGGGCATCCGTGTTGTGATGCTGACCGGCGATAACGAGCGCACCGCCAAAGCCATTGGTGCACAGGCCGGTGTGGACGAAGTGATTGCCGGTGTGCTGCCCGATGGAAAGGAAGCTGTGATCCGCAGCCTGAAAAACAAGGGCCGCGTGGCCATGGTGGGCGATGGCATCAACGATGCACCGGCCCTGACCCGCGCGGATGTCGGTATTGCCATTGGCGCCGGTACGGATGTTGCGATTGACGCCGCTGACGTTGTGCTGATGAAGAGCCGCCTGAGCGATGTGCCCGCCGCCATCCGCCTGAGCCGCGCTACTCTGCACAATATCCACGAAAACCTGTTCTGGGCCTTTGCCTACAATGTGTTGGGCATCCCCCTGGCGGCAGGTGTCTTTATCCCGCTGCTGCACTGGCAGATGAACCCGATGTACGGCGCTGCGGCCATGAGCCTGTCCAGCTTCTGTGTGGTTTCCAACGCACTGCGGCTGAACCTGTTCGATATTCGCAGCACCAAACATGACCATAAACGCAAAGCACACAAAACAAGCAAAAAGGAGAACACGACCATGAATAAGACCATTAAAATTGAAGGCATGATGTGCGGCCATTGCGAAGCAACCGTGAAAAAGGCACTGGAAGCGCTGGACGGTGTTTCCGCCGCCGAGGTAAGCCACACCGCCGGTACCGCTGTTGTAACGCTGGATAAGCCGGTGGATGACACTGTGCTGAAGAAAGCCGTTGAGGACAAAGATTATACCGTGACCGGCATTGAATAATCCCGGCTCAAAAGCAAAGGAATAAGCATGAAAGCGCCCGCACGCTGCCTTGCAGCAGGCGGGCACTTTTTTGTTGTGGCCCCGCGGTAAAGCAGAAAAGCTGAAAAAACATTTTGATAAGTATTCTAATATTATTTGCGAAAATCATAACAGAAGTATAACAAAACAATATGGTTTGGCCAGTTGCACTTGCACTATAGTGGATAATATTATACAATCTACATAAAAGATGGGGCGCCCGTCTTACCCAGCCAACACGAGGGGGCAACACAGATGTATATCAATTTTGGTTCCATCAACAGCCGCCAGGCTGCGGACGGCAGCTGTACTGCACCGCTTACAGTGGATTCCTGCGGAACATGCCGATTGAAAAAGCACGCCAGCCTGCCAACTATTACGCGGTATGATGAAAATGCGTATCAGCTGTTTTATATCGCTGCGGGCAAGGCGCACTTCTGGTTTGATGATGCCGAGCATGTGGTAACAGCGGGTCATATGGTGCTGTACCGCCCGCAGGAAGAGCGCCGCTATATCTACTATCTTGAGGACCACCCGGAGGTGTTCTGGGTCTATTTTTCCGGCAGCGAGGCCGCTGCGGTGCTGCAGGCGCATGAGATTCCGCTGGATGGCCATGTGTTTTACAGCGGCATTATGCCGGAGTACAAAAATACTTTCCGCCGCATGATCCAGGAATTGCAGCTCTGCCAGTACGCCTATCGGGATTATACGGCCGGGCTGTTCCAGATGATGCTGGTGCTGGTCAGCCGCCAGCGGCAGGAACGGCGGTCGATCAACGGCACCACGCGGGAGCAGATCGAAGCCGCAGCCGCCTATTTTAACGAGAATTATACTGCCCGCATCAATGTGGATGAATACGCCGAGTCCCTGCACATGAGCACGGCATGGTTCATCCGTAGCTTCAAACAGTATGTGGGCTTGTCGCCCGCACGGTATATCCAGTCGCTGCGTATCGTCAATGCACAGCGCTTGCTGGAACGCACCAAATACAGCATCGGTGAAGTTTCCGAGATCGTCGGGTATGATAACCCGCTGTATTTCAGCCGTGTGTTCAAAAAGGAAACCGGGCTTTCCCCCGCGCAGTACCGCAAAGCGGAGCGGGCAGGCGAACAGCCGTCCGACCCGCAGGAAGAGGACGCCTGCACCCCCAATATCGACAAAAACCGCAATTCATAGTATAATACCCCCATACACTTTGGTATGGGGGCTTTTTATGTTTGCAGCAGCAATTTGTGTCAGCATCCTGTTTGGGGTGCTGGTTTGGGCACTGCCGGGGCGGCTGTGCGACCGCAGGGCAACCCATGCGGATGTACTGGCCGGGCCGGGCATTGTGCTGGCAGTGTGGATCATCGCAGCATGTGTGTTTGCCCAGCCGGGGCTGGCGCAGGGGTTTGATCTGTTCCGCCTGCTGGCCATCAATGGGGCGGCACTGTGGGCCTGCGGCACTGTGTTGTTACTCCGCCTGCGCAGCGGGCGGCGGTACCGCACACTTTGGACGGTTGCTGCGCTGCTGATTGCCGCCATCGGCTTGGAAGTATTCGTGGGCAACGCACCCTATTTTGCAACCCACGGCTACCAGCCCGTTGACCTGCGCGCCTATTTGCAGGATGCCCCGGCGGATGGGGAGCCGATTGCTTTGAACGATGAGCACAGTACCCTTACCTTTACCGGCATCCATCAGCCGCTGTATAACGTTGCGCTGGATGGCGTTGTCTACCAGTATGACGGCAACTATCCGCAGGATCAGAACCCGCTGTTTATCCTGTGGGTGTCCGGTACCGACGAAGCCAGCACCGCCCCCCGCCAGAGCTGGCAGTGGCAAGCGGCCCCGCGAGCGGCACGCAGCCTGGTGCGCACGCTGGATTTTTCCGGCGCGGTGGATACCCTGACCCTGCAAGCGGAGGGCTATAGCGGAGAGTACCGCAGTTATGACCTGAACTATACCGTGCAGGCGGTTCTGGCCAATGTACCCCGCCCGATGGATTTCTCGCTGCTGCGGCTGGCAGTGGTGTGTCTGGCACTGCTGGCCTTGTGGGGGCTGCGCCCCGGCGCTGCCGCGTGGCACGAAGCCTACCTGACCCACCGCGCCAAATACCGCCCGGCGGTGCTGGTGCTGGGCTGCATGCTCTGCCTGCTGGCCGCAGCGGCCCCCTTTGCCGATGCCCGCAACTCCGGCGTGGCGACCTCGTTTTATAATGTCGAAAACTGGGACGGCGAAAGCCGCATCACCTTCACCCAGCATATCAGCGATTGGCAGAATGATTCCGCTGCGCAGTACGGCGCTCTGGCCCACAGCCTGCTGAATGGCCGCCTGGATCTGCAGCGCGACCCGCCCGCCGCCATGGCGGAGATGCAGAACCCTTACGATACCGCCGCCCGTCAGAGCGCGGCCCCGGATGCTTTGTGGGATGTTGCTTATTATCAGGGGCGGTACTATGTTTACTTTGGCATTGTGCCGTGCCTGCTGTTCCAGCTGCCGTTTGAGCTGCTGACCGGCGTACCGGACCTGCCGCCCAGCTTGGCCATGATCGTGATGGCCTGGCTGCTGATTTTGGCAGTGTTTGGTTTGGTGCGGCAGGCTGCGCAGCGCTGGTTCCCGTCCGCCTCAGCGGCGGCCTGCCTGCTGGCTGCGGCGGGCATTGCGGGCGGTAGCCAGGTGTACTACCTGCTGCTGCGCCCCTCGGTGTATGAATACGCCATCCTGTGCGGCGCGGCATTTGTGCTGCTGGCCCTGTGGCAGTGGCTGTGCGCCGCCAACACCCCGGTGCAGCACCATGGCAAAATCATGCTGCACATGGCGCTTGGCAGCCTGTGCATGGCGCTGGTGGCGGGATGCCGTCCCCAGATGGAGCTGTTTGCCGTGCTCTGCCTGCCGATCTTCTGGCCGCAGTATATCCGGCAAAAACGCTTGCGCAGCAAGCAGGGAATAACCGAAGCCATCGCCTTTGTTCTGCCGGTTATTCTGGTAGCCCTGGGGCTGATGGCCTACAATGCCGCGCGGTTCGGCTCGCCGTTTGATTTTGGCGCCAATTACAACCTGACCAGCAACGATATGACCCACCGCGGCTTCCGCATTGGGCGGATGGCCCCGGCGTTGTTCACCTATTTCCTGTCCCTGCCGGTGGTGCAGGCGGTGTTCCCCTACCTGGCGGGGACCAAAATGCAGACAAACTTTATGGGTATGACCATTACCGAAGTATTTTACGGCGGTGCCCTGGTCAGCCTGCCGCTGCTGTGGGCCTTTGCGGCCCTGCCTTTGCTGCGCCGCCGTATGGCAAGGCAGAAAGACCTGCGCGCCATGGTGCTGCTGCCCGTGCTGCTGGCTGTTATTCTGGCCGCGTTGGACTGCCAGATGGCCGGTGTGCTCTACCGCTATCTCAGCGACTATTTAACCCCGCTGCTGTTCGCCGCCGCATTGGTCTGGCTGTGGGCCGAAAGCGCCCTTGCCCCGCGTGTGCAGGCCGCCGCATCGGGCAGCATCCTGCATACCGTGCAGCACATGCTGCAGGGGGCGATGCTGGCAGCTGTTGCCGTGGGGATCTGTTACAGCTTCTGTGTCTACTTTGCTGCGGAACCGGGCCTTCTGGGCCAGAATCCCGCGCTGTACCAGAATGTCAGCCGTCTGGTGCAGTTCTGGCTGTAAAATCAGGGCGAAAACAAAATTCAGCAAAATTTAAATTAGATAAAGGCAACACCGCACAATTCCCGCCTTGCGGCTTAAGCACCGCTCCGGCAGCTGC
>ERZ773175.1275-NODE-1275-length-14182-cov-3.132017_pt1 | contig 14182 bp, 10 predicted proteins | sample MGYA00581004_ERZ773175 | MGnify/ENA primary metagenome ERZ773175 (study PRJEB29015, sample SAMEA2737834) | human gut metagenome | biome: human gut; feature: human-associated habitat; material: faeces | place: China | collected 2012 ...
GCTTTCGCTCTGCTGAGCCGCTCGGAAGCCCTTCCCGCGCTCTTCGAAGCGTGGACCGCCCCAGGAGCTCCCTGCCTCGAACAATATGCCGCTCTGATGGCCGCCGCCCGTGCGCCGCATCCGTCGCCGGTGTGGATCGTCCCGGCAGTCGAAACCGTGCGCCGCGCCGCTTCGGACGATGCCCCGGCCGCACGGCTGTTGGCGCAGGGCGCTGTGGCGCTGCTAACTGCCATAGGCTCCCTGAATGACGAAAACCGGCTGGCGGTGCTCCGTGCAGCCGGTTCGCTGGAGGCGTCACCTGCCGCGGAGTATCTCCGCGGAGAGCTGGCCTGGCGCCTGGAGGCTTAGGGCAGCACGTAATCGTGCTTTTCGAGCTCGTCGAGCACATTCACCAGATGCTCGTAATCCACCCGTCCGCTCTCGCGCCACAGCACTTCGCCGCGTTGGAAAAACATCAGCGTGGGGACCGACATGATGTTGTAGCGACGCACGATCTCCGCCAGGTCGGGGTCGTCGATGTCCATGCGGTAGACATCCGCGCGGCCGTTCATCTGCTTCTGGAACTGGTTGATCACGGGATGCATCGCCCGGCACGGCCCGCACCAGACGGCGAAGAAGTCCACCAGCGTCAGCGCATCCCGCCAGATAATCTTGTCGAAATCTTTCATAGTCCCTGCTTCATTCGGTTCAACTTATCTCCACCCACGTAATTCCCGCGCGGGCCTTTTCGGCGAGTTCCTTCTCGACATAGCTGATCGTGCGGCGCAGTCCCTCGACGAGCGGCGTGCGGGGCGCCCATCCCAGTTCGCGGCGCGCCGCCGAAATGTCGGGCGTGCGGCGCCGGGCGTCGTCGATGCGGGCGTCGGTGTGCACGATCTGCGAGCGGCTGCCCGTCAGGGCGATGATCTTCTCGGCCAGCGCGCGGATCGAGACCTCGTGGTTGCTGCCGAAATTGATTGTCCGCGTGGTCTCGGTCGGCGGGGCGTCCATCAGCCGCACCAGCCCGTCCACGATGTCCTCCACCCAGCAGAACGTCCGCAACTGCTCGCCGCTGCCGTTGATGGCGATGTCGCGGTTCTGGAGCGCCGCGACGATCATCTTCATCACCACGCGCTGGTCCATCAGGTCGGCGCCGCTGCCGTAGGTGTTGAAAATGCGGGCTATGCGGGCATCCACCCCGAATTCGGTCTGATAGGCGCGGTGCATCGCCTCGGCGGCGCGTTTGCTTTCGGTGAGGATGCGGTGCGTGGAGCAGGAGCCGGCCTCCTCGGAGGTGTCGCGGCAGTTTACGGAGTAGACGGTGCCTGCCGAGGCGAAGAGGATGCGGGCATGCTCCGTGCGGGCGGTGTCGAGGGCGTTTATCGAACCCAGCATGTTGACTTTGAGCGTTTCGACAGGCAGGGCCTTGTTGTAACGCACGCGCGACGGCGACGTGAGGTTGTAGATCTCGTCGCAGCGAATCCCGAATTGGTGGACGATGTTGTGGCGGACATACCGGAATCCCGGATGCGGGGGCATGTCGCGCAGCAGCGGCGAATTGGCGATGTCGCGTATGTCCACGCAGAAGACTTCGTGCCCTTCGTCCAGCAGACGCAGGCACAGGTGGGTGCCGATGAGTCCCACGCCGCCCAGTATGACTATTCTCTTTTGCATTTCGTTCCGTTTTTTACCGGAACAAAAGCAAAATCCATTCCATGCGGGTGTGATTCGCCGCCTGTTTTTACCGGATTTGCGTTCGGCGCAGATTTTTTAAAGGGCTTCCAGGAAGAGCGCCCGCGGGAGCTGGTCGATGCTGTTGATCGGCACGACCTCGATCCCTTTGGGACGCTTGCCGCCCTTGGCCAGGTAGCCCGAGACGATGATACGTTTGAATCCCAGCCTCGCCGCCTCGCTGATGCGCTGTTCGGTGCGGGGTGCGGGGCGCACTTCGCCCGAAAGGCCGATCTCGCCCGCACAGCAGACCCCCTCGGCCACGGGCCGGTCGTAGTAGGAGGAGATGACCGCCGCCACGACCGCGAGGTCCAACCCCGGATCGGCGACTTTGAACCCGCCTGCGAAATTCAGGAAAACGTCTTTCTGGAACATCTTCATTCCCACGCGCTTCTCCAGTACGGCCAGCAGCATGTTCATGCGCCGTCCGTCGTAGCCCGTCGTCGAACGCTGGGGAGTGCCGTATGCCGCGCCGCTCACCAGCGCTTGCACCTCGATCAGATAGGGCCTCACGCCGTCGGCCGAGGCTCCTACGGCGATGCCCGAAAGGGGCTCTTCGTAGTGGGTCAGCAGAATCTCCGACGGATTGTCGACTCCCCGCAGCCCGGCGTCGAGCATTTCGAACACCCCGATCTCGAACGTGGCGCCGAAGCGGTTTTTGATGCCCCGCAGGATGCGGTATATGTTGTTGCTGTCGCCTTCGAACTGCAGGACCACGTCGACGATGTGTTCCAGTATCTTGGGGCCGGCTATCGCGCCGTCCTTGGTGATGTGCCCGATGATGAAGATCGACGTTCCGGTCGATTTGGCGTATTTCAGCAGCGTCGCCGCGCACTCGCGGATCTGCGACACGCTTCCCGCCGACGAGTCCAGCAGGTCGGTGTAGATGGTCTGTATCGAGTCGATCACCACCAGGTCGGGACGGTGCTCGGCGATCTGCGCCACGATGTTCTCCAACAGTGTTTCGGGATAGATCAGGCACTCGTCGTTGCCGATCCCGATCCGTGCCGCGCGCATTTTGATCTGCTCGGCCGACTCCTCGCCCGAGACGTAGAGGGTTTTCAGTCCGTTGGCCGCCAGTGCGATCTGCAGCGAGAGCGTCGATTTGCCGATGCCCGGCTCGCCGCCCACCAGGACCAGCGATCCGGGGACCATGCCGCCGCCCAGCACCCGGTTGACCTCGGCGTTCCCGAGGTCGATGCGCACGTGTTCGCTTTCGCGGATATCCTTCACCCGTTGGGGCTTGGCCGTGGGCAGAGGCCCCGCCACGGTCGCGGCGACCGAGCCGCTTTCACGGGCGATGATCTCCTCGGTGAAGGTGTTCCATTCGCCGCACGAGGGGCATCGTCCCAGCCATTTGGGGGCTTCGAACCCGCAGTTCTTGCAGAAATATGCCTTTTTGACTTTTGCCATCTCAGTTCGCGTTTGTCGAGGTGTACGACCGGCGTTCGGCCTTCGTGATTCCCGCGTCGGGGTAGAGCGCCTTGTATGCTTCGGTCAGGTCGGTGACGAGCACCGTTTTGGTCCGTCCGTCCGTGTCCTGATAGGTCGAGAGCGTGAACGTGTATTCCGTTTCGGGTTCCGGGCAGTAGATCAGCACCTCGTTCGTGCCCGGGGTTTTGAAGAAAGCCGCCGTCACCGTGCCGGCATCCGTTGCGGTCTCGATCTGTGCGCGTCCGCCGTTGTATTTCGAGAAATTGAGCGTGTAACGCCCGCCCGCCTGCACGTGCGCCGACGCGACGATCCCGGCTTTGATCGCTTCGACCACCGGGTCCGTCGTTTCGCCCTCGTCCGCCCGGCTTTCCGGCGTCGGTTCGGGTTCGGGGCTCGGGACGGTCACTACGGCCTCGACGCGTACAACGGGGTAGACGGCCGTATAGAACACCTCCGATTCGCTGCAGGCCGCCAGCAGCAGCGCCGCCAGCATGACGGCGCCGTATTTCATTCCTTTCATCATAGTCCCAAATCTTCGTCGATCAGTACCACCAGCACCCGATTGTCGGGCCAGCAGCGCAGCATCTCCATCCGGGTATTGCAGACCCGGTCCTGTGAGTTGCAGTCCGAGCAGACGCCCGTTTTGGCGCAGGGCGTTCGGAATCCCGGGTGACGGGCGATGTTCTGCGGCGCGGCGATGCGGCGGATGCGCTCTTCGGCTGCGTCGCGGTCGGCCACCACCTTGTTGCGGCCCGCCACGATAATCACTTTGCGGGGCCCGAACGCCACCGGGGCGATGCGGTTGCCCACTTTGTCGAGCCAGTGGAGCGTTCCCGCTTCGGTCACGGCGTTCACGCCCGTCACGAAGAGGTCCGACATCAGGGCTTGCCGGCGTATTTCGAGCCGTTCCGCGTAGGGTTTCGAGGCGTCGAATCCGTCGAGCAGCGTCACTTCGTCGTTGCCGGCCAACCATTCGAGGATGCCCGTTGCGCGCATCGTCATCGAATCGCCGAACGACGCCAGCCGCGGGCGACAAGCCTCGGCGGCGGCTTTCATCACGTCGAAAGCCTCGGCCGTACTGCCGACGGCCACGGCGTCGAAATGATGCCGCCGCAGCGCCGCGGCGCAGGCTTCCAGTTTTTCCATACTCTCTTTTGCCATCACACAAAGGTAACTTATTTTCCGGTTTCTGCAAAATGCCCGCTCCCGCTTAAAAGCGGGTTTTACCGGGCGGAAAGCCGCGGCGCGCTCTTGCGCCCGTATACGAAAAAAGGCGCGGAACATTCCGCGCCTCTTGTGTTTCAATGGCTTTCCGTCGTTACTCCGTTTTCAGCGAGTTCTCGATTCTGCGGAGCATGTAGCGGCAGAAGTCGCGCGACGGGGCGTCCGACGCCGCGGCGACTCCCCGGCGGTAGATGTCGCGGAGTTGCAGCAGCATGCCGTAGTAGACGTGCTCCGAGAAATCCTTGGCGTAGTACGTCATGCGGTATTTGCCGTATGCGCTGATCGGAGCCAGCGTCGCCGTGGCTTCATAGGGGAATACGGGCTGCATGGCCTCTTCGTCCGCCGCCGCGAATGCCGCGGCCCGGCCCCGTGCGGACTTGGGTTCCGCAAGGACCTTCGAGCCGCCGATGACCACGCCCGTAAACGCCTGCTGAAGCAGCCGGTTGTAGTCGGACAGTTTGCGTCCCGCCCTTACGTCGCGGAAGATGTAGTCGGCCATGTCCGCCGCCATCTCTCCCGGCGTGTAGGCTCCCGCCAGTCCGTTCTGATAGCGGGGCAGGGTCTCCATGCGTTTCATCAGCGTCCCCAGGCAATCCGTCTGCACCGACTGCGGGAGGTTGGCCAACTGGCCTTCGGTGAGCTTCGTGTCGAGCCACGAGAGGTCCTCGATGGCTTTCAGCGTCTCCTTCACATAACGCCGCTGCTCCTCCTTGGGCACGACGCGGAGCATCGTCTGCCCGTCGCCCTCCGAGACCTCGGTGTAGTAGACGCCGCCGATGTAGGCCGCCATGTAGGAAACCACCTCCCGGACGCCCCTCGAGAGCGCCGCAATGGTCTCCGCACGGTAGCTTCCGTCCGCATCGCGTCCTTCGAGCCACTCCGCCGCATGTTGTGCGACGGTGCGCAGGTTCTCGAACCGGTAACGGGTGCGCTTCACGGGATCGTCGCCCAGGTTGTAATAGGCCAGCCGCACGTCGCCGAAGTAGTAGTCGTACCAGTAGTTGCCGTAGTAGTAGGCCGGGTCGCCGGCTTTTTCGCGCAGCATCTCCGAAAGGGCTTTCTGCTCTTCGGCCGGGGTCTTGGCTCCCGGGATGTCGCCGTAGAGCCAGCGGACGGCGAAGTAGTCGTATTTGCCCAGACAGTCGTTCACCAGCCGCACGCCCTTGTCCCCGGGCTGTGCCAGGTAGTTGTAGTCGTTGAGCGCCGTGATCGACGAGCAGATGCCGTTTTCGCGGGTGAACGCCGCCGAGCGCAGCGAATCGGTCGGGTAGGCCGCTGCCGCCGCATAGTTGGTCGCAAGGCCGAGCACCTGAGCCACGCCGCGCGCCGTGTGGACGGCCAGCGACGAGGCGAGTTCCTCGTCGTCGAGCACCATGTCGCGCGCCGCGGGGTCTGCGGCCGCGAGGTCGATGAAGCGGCGCAGGCGAATCTCGTCGAGCAGGCTTTCGGGCAGGTGGATGCGTCCGCCCGTGATCTCGCCGCTGCGGGGGTCGGTCGAGAGGTTGACCGTCATCTTCGGATTGGTCGACGCGACGTATTTCACATAGAATCCCCCGGGATTGTTGCTGTCGAATCCGTCGGCGGGGTAGGCTTCGGCTTTCAGCACGTCGCCCATGCCGATCCGGCGGAAGGCTTCGTTCCACAGCCCGATGCCGCGGCGGATGCCCTGCTGCCACGCCGGGGCGAACAGGGTGTCGATGTAGAAGGTCACGGGACGAATCTCACCTCCGGGGCGGAAGTTGATCCGCGAGGCGAAATAGGCCGGACGCGTGCCCTGTTCCGCGGTGAAACGGGTGAAGGGCACGGGCAGCACGCCGATCCGCGGGTCGGCGATGCGCGCCGGGGCGCACTCCTCGGGGAGCATCGTGAACGTGCGTCGTGCGCGGGCTGTGAAAGGCTTGTCTTTGCAGATGATGAAGATGAAATACTGCGTCGTCACGCCGTAGGTCATGTCGCTGATGACCGAGGCATAATCCTTTCCGCCCTCCACGTCGCGGAGCAGCGAGCGGTCGGCTTTGTAGCTGGCGCGGGAGATGTGCAGCGGGCTCATGCCGCGGGCCTCGAACGCTTTGAGGTGCTCGTTGTCGCTCATGAACAGCGCCGTGTTCTCGATCACCACGGCCGTTGAATCGGCGTTGTAGGCTTTGATCGGATAGCTGGCGACAATGGGCATCGCCGAGCTGATCTCCAGCGCCCGGACGATGCCGGCGTCGCCGTCGGAGAGCGTGCGGCGCGGCACCTCGTGCATCCTCACCACCGAATCCCGGCGCGAGAAGGTCACGTGGTAGGGCGGCAGCGGTTGCTGGCCCGCCAGGCCGTAGTCGGCCAGCGACGACTCCTCGATCGAGGTGTTGATGACGAACTCGCGTTCGAGGATGTCGAGCGGGATTTCCGTGTAGAGCTTTCCGTCGATGATGTGGAGTTTGAAAAGCCCTTCGGCCGTCCTGGACTCCTTGTCTTTGAAGAGCTTTTCATAGGCCGACAGCTTTTTGGGCGCCGGGGCCTCGCTCTTTTTCTTCTCCTTGCGGCCCTTTGCCGCCGCGTGCGCTCCGCCGGGCAGTACGGTCGTCGCCAGGAGTGCGGCAAGCAGCAGCGCGCCGATCTTATTCAGGGATATTCTCATGGCTGAAGGCATTATTTGTTGAGCGCTTTGTCGAGGTTGTGCAGCAAGTACTGGTAGTGCATGCGGGTCTCGCCCGACGCCGATGCCGCTTTGCCGCGCAGCAGGTTGCGGATGCGCAGGATGTCGTTGTAGTAGATCATCGAGATATCCTTCTGCGTGAAGTACTGGAACCGGGGAGCTCCGAATCCCGACACGGCGTCGCCGTCGGCCGCGATCCCGTGTTCGCACCCTGCGCAGCTGCACAGCGGCGCAGGTCGTGCGAACGAGCTGAAAGCCTCCCATCCGGCGTCGTCCGCGGCGAATGCGTTGGGCGTGCTGCCCCCGGCGGTGTAGTTCTTCAGCCCGGCCTTGGCGGCTGCGGCTTTGAGGAATTCGCGCTGGATGGCCATTTCATCCTCGGTCAGGCGGCGGTTGCGCACGGTGGGCTCCCACACGAAGTCCGAAACGTCCTTGTAGCAGGCTTCGGGGGTGTAGGGGTCTTTCGACAACTGTGCGTTGACCGCCAGGGTCTTCTTGGCCGGAGCGTTGACCACGGCCTGAATGACCGCCTCGCGCACGGCCTCCCGGGGCGAACCCAGGATGGTCACCTTTTCCAGCAGGGGCGCGTTGTCGAGCCACTCCATCCGTTTGAGCTCTGCGAGGATGAACTGCAATGCCCGGCGCTGCTTCTCGCGCGGCACGCACACCACGGCCTCCACGGGATCGCCCTCCAGCTTCTCGTTGAGGTAGATGCCGCCGATGTTGGCGTAGACGTGCTGGATGTAGGTGACATACTGGTTCACGATGTTCGTGTACATGCCGTTGCGCTGCGAATAGTCGTCGTCGCCGGACGCCAGCCATGCGTCGAGGTTCTCAAGGATGTAGCGCAGGTTGCGGATGCCGTATTCCGAAGCCTTCACGGCGTCGTCGCCGAGGTCCTCGGTCTGCGACTTGGGATCGACGATGCCCCCGAACTGCTGTTTGCCGTAGCGGTAGGTCGGGTCGGCTGAAGCCTCGGTGATCCATTTCGAGGTCACCGCATACTCCTCTTCGGGAGTCTTGGCGTCGGGTACCGGGGTGTAGAGCCACTTCACGGCATATTCGTCGTAGACGCCGAAGCGGGGCGGGGTGAGCTGCACGCCGCGCTCCCGGTCGCCGGGCTGGGCTACGTAGTTGAAACGCGCGTAGTCCATGATCGAGGTGGTCGTGCCGTACTTCCGGGTGAACGACGGCGAGCGGAGCGAATCGACCGGGATCACCGACGACGAACTCATGTTGTGCATGAATCCCAGGCAGTGCCCCACCTCGTGCGCCAGCACATAGCGGAGCCCGTCGAGCAGCACCTCGTCGGGGAGGTTGACCCGGCGGACGCGCTCGTCGGCCTGCGAGGTCTGCACGAAGATCATCCGGTTGAGCATCTTCACGACATCGTGGAAGACATAGACCGAGGCGTTGAGTATCTCGCCGCTGCGCGGATCGACCCACGAGGGACCCATGGCGTTGGCGATGGGCACCGGGGCGTAGCGCAGGCAGGAATATTTGATGTTGTCGGGGTCGAACTCCGGATCGTCCTCGGGGTAGGGCAGTGCTTTCACGGCGTTTTTGAACCCGATCTTGGCGAAGAGCTCGTTCCACTGCATGACGCCTTCATAGACTGCGGGCTGCCACTTTTCGGGAAAATCCGGGTCGATGTAGAAGACGACCGGCTTCACGGGTTCAACCTGCTCGCCGCGCTTCCAGGCTTCCGCGTCCGACGGCTCCAGTCGCCAGCGGTTGGCCAGGTAGACGGCTTTCACGCGCTGCTCCTTGTCGCTGTACAGGTATTTCCCGGTGGGGAATACCGACATGCGGCTGTCGGTGATGCGGGGGCGGTAGGGCTCCTCGTCGAGCAGCACCAATGTCCGGGTCATGACAGCCGTCAGCGGCTCGTTGTCCACGATCTTCTGCTTTGTCACGGGGTGCGTCACCGAGTAGGTGTAGCTCAGGGTGCTTTTCACCGTGAGGTTGTCGGCAAAGGATTTGATGCCGCCCAGCGACGAGAGTTCCTTTTTGAACGACTCGCTGAGGCTCGGCGACCCCGAGCCGCCGTAAGCCCCGAGGTAGGAGAAGGGCGACAGCTCCTTGACGTGGCTCACGAAGAGGTCCGTGACGTTGAACACCACGGCCGTCGAGTCGGCGTTGTAGGCGTCGATTTTGAAATTGCGGAAGATGGTCGGGATGTTGTTCCGGTCGAGCGAGCGGAGGATGTTTCCGGCCACCCCCAGCGTGTAGTTGTCGGCATTGATCTCGCGGATCTGCACGTTCTCGCCCGTTTTGGTAAAGGTGATGTGGAGCGGCGTGTAGGATTTCGAGCCGGGGACTCCCGTGAGGTTGTCCGAGGTCTCCGAGATCACCGACCCCAGCAGCATTTCACGGCCGAAGAGCGCCTGCGGAAATTCGAAATAGAGCTTGTCGCCGACCTTGTGCATTTTGACCATGCCGTCGGCCACTTCGTGTTTCTTTTTGAAGAGTTTGTCGTAGGCGCTCTCCTTGGGTTTCTCCGCGGTTTGCGTCGTCTGGGCTTTTTTCCGGCTGCTTTTCTTGCTTTTGGCCTCGAGGGGCGCGGCGGCTATCAGGGCGCAGAGCGAAAGCGTAAGAACTTGTTTGAACATAAATCTATTGATAGTTAGTTGTTTCAGAAATAGCGGTGAACGATGCGGATGGCCTTCGAACGGGACATGTCACCCGGGTTGGTGCCCGGCACGCCCTCGGGGATGTCGCATTTGTGGCGTTTGAAATGTTCGATCCACAGGGGGCTCGTCTCGCCCGTCGTCTTGTCGCGGAAGGTCATGGGCTTCATCCGGAAGATCGGCTTTCCGTCGGGACGGAGGTAGGAGACGTAGATCAGTTCGCTGCAATAATAGGTGTCGTCATCGGGGTCGAAAACATAGTCGTAACGTTTTCCCAGCAGCTTTTTGATCCGTTCGATGGCTGCCGGGATGTTCTTTTGCAGCCGGGGCTTCAGCCTGCCGACCACCACGACCGGTTTGCCGTCGGCCAACTGGGAGTTGCGGAAGAACTTGTCCAGTCTGCTTTTGACGACCCCGTAGGGCACGGCTTCGAGCACATAGGTCTCGCCGTCCTCGATGTAGGCGACGCCTACGTGCGAAAATTCCAACTGCCCGATGCCCGAGGTAACGTTTTTGATGGCTTCGGTGTAGGCGCTCCGGCCGTTGACCTGAAAGAGCAGATCGCCGGTCTCGAGCCGGAACGGCTCCCGGGCGAACCCGGTCGCGGCGGCGAAGAGCAGCAGGAGAAACAGGATTCTTTTCATGGTTTGCATAGGCGAATTATCATCGAAAGATAAGCATTATTTCCGGCAGTCCCGTGCAGGACCGCCGGAAATAATCCCTTCTCTTCGGGTGTTTACTGATTGGCCCGGAAGCATACCACCTTGCCCGGGATTGCGGTTTCCACCTCGGAGTAGGCTTGCAGGTTGTCGGTCCGGGCGTCCAGCACGTACATTTTCGAGGTTTTGGCACCCGCGTCGTACGTGAACACCGCCGTATATAACTCCTTGGTATCGACATCGATCCTGTTCGGGGAGGTTATGACCACTTCGACGGCCGAGATCGGCGCCGGGAAACTCTTTACCACCTGCGGGGCGGCCTGCGACTCGTAGCTCGTACGCCAGAGGTCGCGTCCCTTGGCGATGTAGAGGTAGTTGAGCGGGACCTCGATGCCGTTGGTGAACATCGTGCAGTCGTCGCTCATGCCCCCGGCCCAGGAGGTGATATCCTTTTTGCCGATATAGGTGATAATGTCGCTGCCGCTGGTCTTCTGCTCATACGTGTAGGTGTGGAGCTGATAGGCGGCGCCCGATTTCACGGCCACGAACATCTTGACCTGCTTGTCGATGAACGTCGGCTGACGGAATACGCCGATGATCCGGTCGGCTTTGAGCACCGTGCCGTTTTCGTCCGGCAGTATTTGGCGCAGGTAACCCCGGTTGGAGTCGTAGCGGTAATACCAGAGTTCGCCCGAGGTCATGCGCTGTACCGAAAAATGCATCAGGTTCGCATAGGGATTGGCGCCCATGATCTGCGCCACATTGTCCTGCGAAGGTTCGGCGCCGGGCAGGATCACCTGATAGGCCGTGTTTGCCGGGGCGATGAAAAGCGAACTGCCTGTCAGCACCTCCTGCATGTATCCTGTGCAGAAGGTCTGTCCGTTGATTTCCCCATCGGGTGCGCCCAGGAACACTTCGTCGCTGACCGTAGTCATGTGGACGCCCATCGGGTAGTCCCCCGATTCCGAAGTCTGTATCATTGCTCCGTAATCCGGGGCATGGTTGGTGTAGACGATGAGTTCCGATCCGGTGTAGGTGGCTCCGGCTATAGGGCCTTCCAGGGTGCGTGTCGTATTGTAACGGGTGTACAGGTCGGTATAAAGTGTTGTAAAGGCTTCCGGAGCTGCTGCGTTCGAGCCTTTGATCGAACCCCATTCGACGCTTCCGTCCTCCTTTTCATAGACAAAGACACCGATCTTCGGCGTGATCGTCTGGGAGATCATTACCTTCTGAATGCTGCCGCTTTCGTTCTGGAGATAATAGTGCCAGTTCTCGCCCGTTTTTTTATTGTCGATAATCAACCAGAATGCAGCCCGTTTGTCTTTGTCGAACTCCATCTTCCCGGTGCGGGTCACCAACCAGTCGAGTTTGAGGCTCGAAGCGATGGTGTCTCCGCCCAGAACCCAGTTGTAGGTGAACTGCGATACGTCCACGCCCGGTTTGAAGCGGACCGTGGGGTTGAGTCTCAGCGTTTCATCCTCGACCAGATTGATAACGTAGTCTGTTTCGAATCCGGGTATGCTCATTCCCTCCACCGCGGCGATGTCGGTCCACGAGCCGGTGTAGTAACTGCCCTTGTCGTCGTAGCAGCCTGTTGCCGCGAGGGCGGCCGCCAGAATAACCGTCAGGTATTTGAATATTTTCATGGTTGTTCGTCTTTATTCGTAATTGATCGTTCCTATGAACATCACCCGCTCTCCGTTGTCGTAAGTGGGGTTGTCGCGGAACCATTCGTAGGTGCGTTTGCCGTAAGCGTAGAGTTTGGCCTTGTTGCTTTCCCACCAACTGTCGGAGGTCACGCCGTTCAGTTCGACATATTTTTCGGCTTTGATCGAGGAAAAGTCTCCGCCGTAGGTGTTCAGGTCGTTCTTGTTCCAGAAAACGGGCTGGCTGGTGAATCCTTCGCCCGATATTTCCAGTCCGATGCTCTGGTATTTTTCCAGTCCGACGGCAAAATCGTCTCCCGGGACGAGTTCGAAGACCAGTGTTCCCGAAGCCTTGTCCGCGCGCAGTTTGGCGATGTTTGCATGGACGACGGCCGAATCGGCGTATTGCCCTGCATGGAGGACCTGTTCTGACGGGAGTGTGAAGTGTACACCTTCCACCAGGTCGCCGTAGCTTTTCTCGGCCGATACGCGCATGGTGTATTTCCGGTCGTGGTCCGTAGTGGGTCCCGACAGATATATCGGGAGTTTGAAATCGGCCTGCTCCTGGCCGGCATAGAACACGGCGACGAGTTTCAGCGTATCCAGCGTCGGGTCATTCAACGCAGGTGTGAAATAGGATTTGACGAAATTCAGCGAGGGACGGGAGGCGTCGTATACCGGAATATCCTCCTTCTCGCAGGCGACGAAGGCAAGGGCGATCGCCAGAACGGATATAATGTATTTTTTCATGGCTTTCATCTCTTTAATAGGTTCGGCCCGCGTTAAACTCCTTGTCGGGGATGTCGGGCGTATATCTGTTGTCGTTCATCGTGAAATAATAGGTCAGTTCCGGGACCTGGAACAGCGTAATCAGCCGCTCCTCGTTGCGCCGCTTGTAGGCGTAGAAGAGTTGTCCCTCCCCGAGCGTCTCACGGCGGTATTCGAGCAGTATTTCCTCTTTCAGACCGTCGGTTTTGTTATATATGCCGCCCTGCCGTGCAGTCTGGAGTTGCTGGAGAATGCTCAGTCCCTCGCTCGGGCTGACCGCCTCGATGGCTGCTTCCGCGGCGATCAGGTAGGCTTCGCCCAGTTTGAGCAGTGCCACGGCCTGCTTCGGATAAAGCGCTACATCCTCCGCCGCACTCGATTCACGGATGTATTTGCCGACCATACCGGCAGTCGGAACGGTTCGTTTCCAGAGATTGATGCGGATGTCGCTGGCTGCCGAGAAGAAAGCTGCGGGCACCAGTCCTGAAGTTGCACTCAGCCATTTGTTCGACGCGAAGCGGGCCATTGCGCCGAGCCGCTTTCCGCTCATGCTGATTGCATCGCGTACGTTGTTGTCCAGATCGTCCGTCAGCACGGCGAAGAGGTTTTCCATCGGGCAGCTGCGGTTCACGGGTGTTCCGTAGCTGTCGGCCGGGATGCGTTCGGCTTCGGTGATGAAGTGGACGCCGGCTCCCGCGGCGTTGTCGATGACCTCCTTGGCCGCCGCATAGGCCTCCTTATTCTTGCCGCGGTAGAGGAACGACCGTGCCTGGAGCAGTTTCACGGCGTAGTAGTTCAGCTTGTACTGGCGGTTGGTGGAGAACATCAGCGTGTAGTAGCTCTTGTTCGAGCTGATGGGGTCGTTGTCCTTCATGATTTCGGCGGCATGGGCCAGGTCGGCGTCCACTTTGTCCAGTATCTCGTCGGTCGACGACGAGGGGACGAACTTCAGGGCATCGAGCGTCTCCATGTAGGGGATGCGCTTGGCTGTCCTGCCCTGTTCCGAGAGGTAGGGCGGCTGGAAGAGGCGCACGAGGTCGAGGTGCAGGTAAGCCCTTACGGCCAGCGCTTCGCCTGTCAGCAACTCTTTGACACCCGTTTCGAACGCTACGTCGGTGGTTTTGAGCTCCTGTAGCAGCAGGTTGGCGTTGGTGATGGTATTGTACATCCTTGTCCATATCTCTTCGATCGTGGCATCCGTTTTCTCCGTGCGGATTCCTCCGCGCGTGTAGTTGAATGCGGGGAACTGCAACGCCGCAACCATGGGGCCATAGGTCGGGTCGGCATAGTACAGGTTTGCCTGATAGGTGACCAGATTGCCGGCACCCATGTACACGGCGCCTCCCATCAGGTCGAGGTAACCGCACGTGAGGTCGAATCCGTAGAGTTTGTCGTCGGCCATTTTGATGTAGAGGCCCGCAAGCGCGGAGTAGAAGCCGTCCTCGTTCTCGAACACCTTGTTCGAGGTGA
>ERZ773175.1283-NODE-1283-length-14094-cov-51.185982_pt1 | contig 14094 bp, 10 predicted proteins | sample MGYA00581004_ERZ773175 | MGnify/ENA primary metagenome ERZ773175 (study PRJEB29015, sample SAMEA2737834) | human gut metagenome | biome: human gut; feature: human-associated habitat; material: faeces | place: China | collected 2012 ...
TGCAAACAGCGTCAAAGAAGTGATGGAGAAGAAAGGTATTGAAATCCATCTGAACGCTCGTGCGCAGTCTATCCATGACACGAATGACGGAGTGACACTGACTTACTCGGACATATCCGACGGTACTCCTTATTATGTAGATGGAGATGCCATTCTTATCGCAACGGGACGTAAACCGATGATTGAAGGATTGAATCTGCAAGCAGCGGGTGTAGGAGTTGATGCTCACGGAGCTATCATCGTAAACGATCAGTTACGCACTACTGTTTCTCATATATGGGCAATGGGAGATGTGAAAGGCGGATCGCAATTTACTTATGTCTCGCTAGATGATTTCCGGATTATCCGTGACCAGCTCTTCGGCGACAAGAAACGTGATATCGGAGACCGTGATCCTGTGCAATATGCAGTGTTTATTGATCCGCCATTGGCACATATCGGAATCAGTGAAGAAGAAGCTCTGAAAAGAGGATATTCATTTAAAGTTTCCCGGTTGCCGGCTTCCTCCATCGTCCGTACCCGTACATTGAGGCAGACAGATGGTATGCTAAAAGCTATCATCAATAATCATAACGGGAAGATTATGGGCTGTACTCTATTCTGCGCCGATGCTTCAGAAATCATCAATATCGTAGCTATGGCGATAAAGACAGGCCAGACGTCTACATTCTTGCGCGATTTTATCTTCACGCATCCCAGTATGAGTGAGGGATTAAATCAACTGTTTGATGTATAAGAATAAGAAAGAATATAATTCACTTCTAAAACAGAGCCTCTGAATAGGGTAAACAGAGGCTCTATTTGGAGTAATCGGAGGCTCTGAATGAGGTAAACGGAGCCTCTAAATAAATGAAACTCATTCTTTTTCAGTCTTAATAGAGTGAAATCTAATAGAAAGTGTTATCTTTGCCACCAAGTTAAACTATATACCTACCGCAATGAGAATTACTAAGTAAGACAACACTTCTAAGTAAACATCACTTTTCTTATATGCTTTTTCTATTTTGTTAAGCATCACGAAATCCGTGTTGTTTAGCCAGTATTGTGTTTGTCGTTCCCCTATCCTGTGATTTTTTTCACTCTATTTTCAACCTCAAACCCAATAGATCATCATGTCTATCAGTATCCAACAAATCAGCTATATCCATCCGGATAAAGATGTATTATTCAGTGAGCTCAATTTCGCCATCAGTAAAGGGCAGAAACTAGGATTAGTCGGTAACAATGGTTGTGGCAAGTCTACTTTGCTACAAATTATTGCCGGACAGTTATCACCCTCTTCCGGTGTCATTGTCCGCCCGGACGACCTATATTATATCCCGCAACATTTCGGGCAATATGATTCACTGACCATCGCACAGGCTCTTCAAATAGAGCGCAAACAGCAAGCTCTGCACGCTATCCTGGCAGGAGATGTCTCAAACGAGAATTTCACCATTCTAAATGATGACTGGAATATCGAAGAACGTTCCATCGCCGCTCTCGATTTATGGGGATTAGGACAGTTTACGCTATCCTACCCGATGAATCTGCTTAGTGGCGGCGAAAAGACCCGCGTATTCCTGGCAGGTATGGACATCCATCATCCATCTGTCATACTTATGGATGAACCGACCAATCATCTCGATTCTTCCGGCAGACAACGTTTATATGACTGGGTAGAGAAATATCGTTCCACCCTGTTGGTGGTAAGTCATGACCGTACCCTGCTCAATCTTCTCCCCGAGATTTGCGAATTGGAGAAGCATCAAATCAATTATTATGGCGGAAATTACGAATTCTACAAAGAACAAAAAACGCTGATGCAGGAAGCATTGCAACAACGTATTGAAGAAAAAGAAAAGGCACTACGTATTGCCCGTAAAGTGGCTCGCGAAACGGCCGAACGCAGGGACAAACAGAATGTATGCGGCGAAAAGAGTAATATAAAAAAAGGAGTTCCACGCATTGTATTGAACGCACTCCAAGGGAAATCCGAGAAGAGCACTAGTAAACTGACTGGCATTCATCAGGAAAAAGCCGAGAAATTAACAAATGAACGCAACCAGCTTCGAGGTTCGCTCTCTCCGACTGCTGCATTAAAAACCGACTTCAATAGTTCCTCGCTTCATACCGGGAAGATATTAGTGACAGCAAAAGAGATTAACTTCAGTTATCATTCCAATTCGGTTAACAATGATATTCTGACAAATGATGAAATAAATTCGTCTGACACAGGTTATCATCCCAATCCGAATAGCAATGATATTCAGGAAAATAGTATCTCAAAACAACAGCTTTGGCAAGCTCCTGTCAGCTTTCAGCTAAAGAGCGGAGACCGCCTCCGTATAGAAGGAACCAACGGTAGCGGGAAAACAACTCTATTGAAATTAATCACCGGCCAACTTCAACCACAGGAAGGAACCCTGACGCGGACGGACTTTAGCTATGTCTATTTGAATCAAGAGTATTCGATCATTGACGACCGGAACAGTATTCTTGAACAGGCTTACGCTTTCAACAGCCGGAATCTGCCGGAGCATGAAATAAAGATTATTCTAAACCGTTACTTGTTTCCTGCATCCGAATGGGACAAACCCTGCCGGAAACTTAGTGGTGGTGAGAAAATGCGTCTCGCTTTCTGCTGTCTGATGATTAGTAACAATACCCCTGATATGTTTATCCTGGATGAACCTACCAACAATTTGGACATACAAAGTATTGAAATTATCACTGCTACTATCAAAAATTATGCAGGTACTGTGATAGCAATCTCACACGACAATTATTTTATTCAGGAAATTGGTGTCGAACAATGCATTTTATTGAGTTAGTCTATTGATATTTTATCCAGGGCAACCGCACCAAAATTTAATTCATATCCGCACAGTTTTGAATAAAATAATGGAGTATTCTGGAAACGTTGTGGTAAATCTGAAAAAGATGATTGAGTTTTTAAGATTCCCCGTTATCTTTTTATTATAAGATATGGGTCAAAGGTGAGGGTTGGTGAGGGTAGATTTATAACCTTTTATTTTATTATTTTCTATACTATCTCCTTTTTTATCCTCAAAAAAAAATACGAAAGTTATAAATCTACCCTCACCACCCCTCACCCTGGACCTATTCATTAGCGCACCGTTTAACTCGTTTCTATGCAGTTTTGATTCTTTTCACCACAGAGGACACAGAGGTTATAATTATCTATGAATTAGAACTTTGAAACCTCTGCGTCCTCCATGTCCTCTGTGGTGAAATAGTTCATTTCCGTACCGTTATGAATCAAATTTTGGTGCAGTTGCCCTGTATTTTATCTGATAAGTCTAAATATCAATCTAGTTTTTTTATAACTTCGCAGCGCGAAGATCAAGAATTAGAATTAAAATGAATCAGACAGCACAATCATGGTGGTTTATCTTTTACAAAGACCAACTGCTTCTTGAGAAAAAAGAGGATGGTATATATACCGTCCCATGTGGAGAAAGCTCTCCTATTGTTATTAAAGAAAAAACAACCGTACACAATATCACTACACTGGAAGGGAGAAACTGCAAGGCTTTCTCCCTCTCCTCTCCCATTGAAGAATCGGAGCAATGGATCATGATAGGGCTTCGTGCCTCCTATGAATATCTTCCTTTGTCTCATTATCAGACAGCAGGAAAAGCACATGAGATTCTGCATTGGGATAGAAACAGCCGCTTTTGTTCCGCCTGCGGCACGCCTATGGAACAGAAAGAATCTATCATGAAGCGTTGTCCGAAATGTGGCCGGGAGGTATATCCTTCCATTTCCACAGCGATTCTTGTATTAGTGAGAAAAAAAGATTCACTACTTTTAGTGCACGCCCGCAATTTTAAAGGAACATTCAACAGTCTCGTTGCCGGATTTCTGGAAACCGGAGAAACGCTAGAAGAATGTGTAGCACGTGAAGTAAAAGAAGAAACCGGACTGGATGTAAAAAATATCACTTATTTCGGTAATCAGCCCTGGCCTTATCCCAGCGGACTAATGGTCGGCTTTATTGCTGATTATGCCGGAGGGGAAATCAACCTCCAAGATGAAGAATTGAGTTCGGGAGACTTTTATACAAGAGACAATTTACCCGAACTTCCCAGAAAACTTAGCCTTGCCCGAAAGATGATTGATTGGTGGATAGAGCATCCAAATGAATAAATCAAACATGGAAAATATCATCAAAGGAATCCGACAGTATTATCCGGTATCCGACAGTTCTTTGGAAGTACTCTTCAGTTATATGAAGAAAATGGAGCTTCCCAAAAAACATTTACTAATACACGGTGGAGTACTAGACCGCCACGTCTACTTTATTGAAAAAGGATTTTGTAGATCCTATTGTTTACGTGACGGAGAAGAAATCACGATCTGGTTTTCACGCGAAGGTGATATTACCTTTGCCATGAAAGATTTATATCATAATCAACCGGGATACGAATATGTAGAATTACTGGAAGATTGTGAATTATATGCCATACGTATTGAAGATTTAAATCAAATTTATGAAACTAATATAGAAATTGCCAACTGGGGACGTGTCATTCATCAGGAATGTTTGTTGTACATGGATATTCACCATATCAACCGATTGTATCTTCCGGCTAAAGAACGTTATGAACAACTTTTACGTGAGCAACCCGATGTCATTCACCGTGCCCAATTGGGATATATAGCCTCCTTTCTAGGCATGACTCCCCAACATCTTAGCCGCCTACGCTCCGAATCTTGAATCTTTTTAATCTATGTGAATTTTTATATCACAAGAAAGCAGTACTTTTGTCAGCGAATACAAAAAAAACTGATAAGTATCGTGATTAACACATTAACTTCTTTACGAATATTATTTGCCTTGATGGTATTCGGGGCACATTGTTATGTTCTGGATCCGAGCTTCGACACACACTTCTTTAAAGAAGGATTTGTTGGAGTCAGCTTTTTTTTTCATCCTTAGTGGCTTCATTATTACCTATAATTATGAAGAAAAGTTATTGGAAAAGACCACCACCAAACGTACTTTTTGGGTAGCACGCATTGCCCGCATTTATCCCCTCCATCTACTTACTCTATTAATTGCCGCATGTATAGGAGGGTCTGTTCAATACAACGATACGACAGACTGGATAAAACACTTCACCGCTTCCACTTTTTTATTGCAACCGTTCTTCCCTTCTGCAGATTATTTTTTCTCATTCAATAGTCCTTCGTGGAGTTTGGGCTGCGAACAGTTATTTTATTTCTGTTTCCCCCTCATCATTCCTTTCTTAAATAGTAAACGGAATTTATGCATCACTCTTTTCATCTGCCTGCTGGTTATGCTGACAGGTATGCATCTGACTGCTGAAGAACAAATAAAAGCATACTGGTATGTAAATCCAATCACCCGCCTGCCGGACTTTTTTGTAGGTGTTTTACTTTATCAGTTTTATCGGTCGATATTCAACAAAAAGATTTCTTATTCCACTGGAACACTATTAGAAATAGGAGTAGTCATTTTATTTTTTGTTTTCTATTTTTGTGCCGCAAACATTCCCAAAGTATACCGCTATTCTTGTTACTACTGGCTACCCGTTTCTTTGGTGATACTTATCTTTGCCTTACAAAGAGGGTATATATCCCGGTTACTATCCAATCGGGGCTTAGTGATAGGAGGAGAAATCAGTTATAGTTTCTATCTGATACATTTATTTATTATACTCACATACCTCCAAATGGCTACTCTGTATCAATGGCACATACATTGGATGATAAGTGTCCCCGTCATTTTTTGCATCACTATTGCGCTTAGCTTACTTTCTTATTATTATTTTGAAAAGCCTGCCAATAGATGGGTAAAACGAATACTAACTAAAAAACAATCATAAATTAGCCCCATGGAATTATCAACAAAAACACCCCGAATTGAAGTAGTAGATGCTCTTAGAGGATTTGCTGTAATGGCCATCCTTCTGGTTCATAACCTGGAGCATTTCATTTTCCCTGTATATCCGGAAAGTTCTCCTGAATGGCTCACCATTTTGGATGCCGGAGTATTTAATGCGACATTTTCACTGCTTGCCGGAAAGTCTTATGCAATATTCGCTCTGCTTTTCGGATTCACTTTCTATATCCAGTCGCACAACCAGCAGTTGAAAGGAAAAGATTTTGGTTACCGCTTTTTATGGAGAATGATATTGCTGGCAGGATTCGCCACTCTGAATGCCGCTTTCTTCCCGGCAGGAGATGTCCTGCTTCTGTTTGTTGTAGTCAGTCTTGTACTGTTTATCGTACGTAAATGGAGTGACAAAGCGATTCTAATCACCGCCATCTTGTTTTCACTGCAACCGATTGAATGGTTTCATTATATAATGAGCCTTTTCAATCCTGCCTATACCCTACCCGATTTGAATGTTGGAGCCATGTATGCTGAAGTAGCGGAATACACCAAAGCCGGAAACTTTTGGGATTTTCTGATAGGTAATATTACTTTAGGACAGAAAGCAAGCCTGTTTTGGGCTATCGGTGCCGGACGTTTCTTGCAGACTGCCGGACTTTTCCTGTTTGGCTTATATATCGGACGCAAAGAATTGTTCGTAACTACCGAATCTCATTTGAAGTTCTGGATGAAAGCACTTATTATTGCAGCTATCAGTTTCGCGCCACTGTATTCTCTGAAAGAACAGATCATGCAAAGTGACAGCAGTCTGATTCAGCAAACAGTAGGTACTGCTTTTGATATGTGGCAGAAGTTTGCATTCACGATTGTACTTGTTTCTTCTTTCATGTTGCTTTATCAGAAAGATAAATTCAAGAAAGCCGTATCCAACCTACGATTCTACGGAAAAATGAGTTTGACCAACTATATTTCCCAATCTATTTTAGGAGCTATTATCTATTTTCCATTCGGGCTTTATCTTGCTCCTTACTGTGGATATACTCTTAGCTTGATTATAGGTATCGTTCTTTTCCTGTTACAGGTTAAGTTCTGCAAATGGTGGCTATCTAACCATAAACAAGGACCATTGGAGACAATATGGCATAAATGGACTTGGATCGGAACCAAGAAATGACAGGAAGAAAAGCAGGCTACGAAATATGCACAACTACAAACGAACAACTTACGAATATGAAACTGAACGTATCACTCTAAAGCATCAACAACACATGTGTATATCCGCAGCCTGCCTGTTGAAATTGAGATGATGCCAATACAACAAGATTCTCGCAAGAAGGATTTGCAAGTGGACTTAAAGAATGCAAAGGAAATGAAAGAACTGTACCAAGTGAGGAAAAATACCCGAAAATAGGCAGAATCAGGGGCATGTACAGAGAAAAAAGAAGCGCCTCCACAATCTTCAAAAGATTATAGAGGCGCTATTTTATTATTTATCTTTTTATGATCTATATCTGAAATTTCAGAAGAGACAAAATCAGATACCCAATGATTTTTTCACTGCTTCAATCTTTTCCATGGCGGCAGATTCGGCAGAAGCATAACAGTTGCGGCATCCCATTTCACCCTGAACTTCCATATAGAACTTAATCTTCGGTTCTGTACCTGAAGGACGAACAGAAACTTTGCTACCGTCTTCTGTGAAATATTGAAGAACGTTAGATGGTTCCGGCATATCGATGGCAGTTACGTTACCTTTATCATCAGTCTGTTTCAGTGTCTTATAATCTTTGCTTAAGATCACCTTAGAGCCACCCAATTCTTTCGGAGGATTAGCACGGAAGTTTTCCATCATTGCTTTGATTTCTTCAGCACCACTCTTACCCGGTTTCACTACGTTTACGGTAAACTCTTTAGAGAATCCATATTCTACGTAGATATCAAGCAACAACTGATACAAAGATTTGCCATTATCTTTTGCCCATGCGGCAACTTCAGCAATCAGACAGCAAGCAGATACAGCATCTTTATCACGAACAAAATCTTCGGCAAGGAATCCATAGCTTTCTTCACCACCACCGATATATTTCTGTTTACCTTCACGCAGACGGATTTCACGGGCAATCCATTTAAATCCAGTATAGCAGTCAAGCATTTCGATATTATTCTTATCTGCGATTTTCTTGATAAGTTCGGTAGTAACGATTGTCTTCACACAGAACTCATTACCTTTAATCTTACCCAGTTGTTTGTATTGAGTCAGAATATAATAAAGGTACATCATACAGGTCTGGTTACCGTTAATCAGTACCCATTCACCCTTGTCATCCTTACAAGCGATACCCACACGGTCAGCATCCGGATCGGAAGCCATTACGAGTTCAGCATCAATTTCTTTAGCAAGGTTTACAGCCATAGAAAGAGCTTCCGCATTTTCAGGATTCGGAGATACGACAGTCGGGAAGTTACCGTCCTTAACCATTTGTTCGGGAACAGTGAATACGTTTTCGAATCCCCACATCTTCAATGCACGCGGAATCAACATCATACCTGTACCGTGAATCGGAGTATAGACAATCTTCATATCTTTGTGACGGGCGATAGCTGCCGGATCAATAGAAACGGTTTTCACCATGTCCAGATAAATTTTATCAATGTCTTCGCCGATAATCTGAATCAAATCAGGATTTCCCTGGAATTTAATGTCAGCAGCAGAAGCAATGGCATTTACTTCGTCGATGATGCCTTTATCGTGTGGAGCCAATACCTGTGCACCATCGTCCCAATATGCCTTGTAACCGTTGTATTCCTTCGGATTGTGAGAAGCAGTCAGAATGATACCGCTCTGGCAACCGAGGTGACGGATAGCAAAAGACATTTCCGGAGTCGGACGCATATCGTCAAACAGATATACTTTAATGCCATTGGCAGAGAATATATTAGCAGATGTCTCTGCAAACAAACGGCTGTTGTTACGGCAGTCATGACCGACTACTACAGAAATTTGTGGCAGGTCTTTGAAGTTCTTCTTCAGATAGTTGGAAAGCCCTTGAGTGGCAGCACCTACCGTATAGATATTCATACGATTGCTACCTACTCCCATGATACCACGCAAACCACCAGTACCAAATTCAAGGTCTTTGTAGAAAGCTTCAATAAGTTCGGTTTTATCATCGTTTTCCAACATTCGTTTCACTTCAGCCTGGGTTTCAGCATCATAAGCCGGGGTTAGCCATTTTTCGGCTTTTTCAGTGACCTGTTTAATAAGTTCCTGATTTTCCATTTCGATTGTTATTTATTGGTTAATGAATTATTTATTATCAATTTCTCGAGCACACAAATGTAAAATAATAAGTTTATAAATCCTAGGTATTCAATTAAAAATTAGAAATTAAAAATTAAAAACCAGAGATTAAAAGTAAATAGCCATCCCACAGCAACAACTTGTCAGCCCATTTTAATCTTTCATTTTTAATCTTTCATTTTCAATTCTTATTTTACCAAATATCTGTCGCCAGTCTGTTTGACATATTCCTGCAAGAATTCTTTCGGATATCCGGGACGGATCACACCGGCAGGTTGTCCGATAGAATTACGTTCAAACTTACCATCTTTAACACGCTTCACTACTCCATCATTATACTTCACAATCAAGAATGTACCTAATTGTTTCCAAGTATCGAAAGTGCTCTGTGCGGTCATATTTGTATAATTTGTCAGAAAATCAACTGCTGCGTTCTTATCTTTAGCCAACAGTTTGGCAGCCATCTCTTCAATGCCTTCCTGTGCATTGTTGAAAGTCGTTTCCATTTCTTTCTGCGCTTCCCGTACATCACCGATCATCAAATCATAACGCGGATAGACCATATTAGATACCCAGTTGAAAATCCAGAAAGCTGAATTCCAAGAGAATGTTATATAATCGGCTCCATCTACACGGGTATAGCATACCGGAACTTTCGTTGCGCAGCAATAGACCGGAGTAAATACCGTCATGTTGGCATCATCCACACCAAACCAAAGTACACCACCTATCGGGTCCGGCTTATGAGCACGCATTTGTGCAACAAATACAAATCCGCTTTGTTGAGTGGAAATGGGACGTTCGTTGAAATATTCCTTATCGTCTACCTTGAAGTTCAGAGGAGAAAGGCGATATGGCGTCTTATAAGGACCTGCTCCGAAATCATTGGAAATATCAAGAGGCGTACCTTCATAGTGGTCACGCATCATATCTTTCACATCCTGTACAGACAGTTTATGTTTCGGTTTCACAAAAAGAGGCATTGGAGTATCGGTCTTTCCCTCAATATAAGGAAGATACTCTTTTCCATTATCCGTGAACTTATTAAAATAGCTCCACACACGTGCCTCACAGAAACGACGAGCACCAAAATCAAGAGGCGCATAAGCTAACGAAAAGCTAAAATCTTTATTTACTCCATTAAAATATCCCTTCTCACGAGCGAAAGAAACGACATCCGGAGAGTACATACAGTTCTCCTTGTCATTCATATCAAACTGGTGGATACGTGACTGATTAGCATGAGCCGAAATGCAGTCATCAGGCACACGTACAGCTACCCAAACAGCTCCACGAATTCCGGGACCTTTACCAATCATTTCCATGATCCATATTTCGTTCGGATCGGCAATAGTAAAGGACTCTCCTTCGCTATAATAACCGTATTGCTGCACTAAATCGGTCATGATTTTAATTGCTTCACGGGCAGTGCGCGAACGTTGCAAACCAATATAAATCAGACTTCCGTAATCAATAATCCCTGTGGAATCCGCCAGTTCCGGACGTCCGCCGAAAGTCGTCTCACCAATCGTAACCTGATATTCATTCATATTACCGACTACATTGTAAGTCTGACGTGCCTGCTCTATTTCTCCCAGATACTTGCCGGTATCCCATTCATACACTTTCAACATCGTTCCCTTCGGGTAGGTAGCAGCCGGATAATGATAGAGTTCTCCGAACAGGCCATACGAGTCAGCAGAATAGGAAACGATCGTCGAGCCATCGGCAGACGCATTCTTTCCAACAATCAGGTTAGTGCAAGCGAAAGTGTTCGCCACAGCTGCCATAAACATGGCAGCACAAAGAATAATTCTTCTTTTCATAAATATATGATTCACTTTTAGTAATTTACCAAACAAAGCTTTCACGAGCTATCGTTTCATTCCCACAACCATCGGTCACTGTAAACTCGACAGTATGCTTTCCGCCCTTCTTCACGTGTTTCGGATCAAGTACACATTCCCAGTACGATTTCACAATATTGGGGCGTCCGAAAAGTGCATACTTACCATCAATCGTTCCACGATAGGAAGCAATTCCCGCCCCCTGATCTTTCAACCGATAGACAATCTTTCCGTTTCTTCCCCACTGGTTCTTATTGACAGGAATAATCTCCGGCGGAATGGTGTCGATGGCAACAGTATAAGTTCCCAGCTCCCTGATAGCGGCTTTCATGTATCCATCTTCATACTTTCCACCTACGCTGTACTTTCCTCCCTTCGGAGTGATACGGGCTACATAATATTTGGTCGTATCGGCAACCGGCTTTCTACGCAACCCGATACGAAGTTCACAAGCTGCATGCAATGGAACCGTCTTATCATTCAGTTGATAAGTAAAAGCAACGGCACCACTATCCGCCTTCATCTGATAATTGAGGGGGACATCGTCATACAACATTCCTTTCGGAATAACCAGGCTCAATCCCGGTTCTTGCAAATAATTAGTCTTATTCCAGGTGAAATAATATTTCTCTCGATGATTCAACGGTTCAACCGGCTGCTTCCGGCCCCGTACGGTAAAACGATAGTTGGAAGTGTTTCCGAAAGCATCTTTCAACGTATATAAGAACTGATAATCCCGTTCCTCGTCAATCGTCACCAAACCACGATTATCATTCGACGCTTTCAGCAGACGCAACGTATTCCCCGGATCAATAAAAGATTTCATATATTGTCCATACGTCCAAGAGTTAATCATCCGGTTTTCTTCCTGTGAGAAGCGATCTACTGTGCTACGAAATATTTCATTCCCATCTACCGCGAGCACAACAGAATAAACTCCATAATGGTTACTTACGCCATCCATATAATCGTATGCCTTGATACCCATACCTATCACTCCCCATGCTTCCACGGGACGTTCGCTATTGGGAAGAATCGTTTTATTCTCCTGCTTTCCATCCACAACTCCTTTGCCCGGTTGCGGAAAAAACATGATGCCATCCGCTTTCGGAGCACGCGTATCTTTTATTTTCGATTGAAAAAAAGGCATAGGGTCAATATAATCTCCCGATTCCGTTTCAAACACATCCAGATGAAGATGCGGACCGAACGAATATCCGGTGTTTCCGCTCCATGCAATCTGCTGACCTCCTTTTACCGGATATTCTCCCGGTTCGGGAACAATCTCCACTTCCCAGTTCTCTTCTTCATATTGAAGTTTCTCCACCCTTTCGGCAATGGGAGAAACAAAACCACTCAAGTGACGGTTGATAGTTGAATAACCATTATGGTAGCAGACATCAAGTACATATCCCGATCCATTCGTGACACGAATACGTGAAATATAGCCATCAGCGAGAGCACAAACGGGTTTACCGATCACTCCGCCTGTTTTAAAATCCAGCCCGCCATGGAAGTGATTGGAGCGGATTTCGCCAAAGTTTCCACTCAATGTAAGAGGAAAGTCAAAAGGAGGCACAAAGGTAGCTTGCTTTTTCTCTTGTCCATACCCTCCGATGCAGCAAGCTAGCATCAAAGCTGTGATATATCGTCTCATCATTCCATTCACTTTTTTACTCCCGCAAATGTACACTATTCCCACTAAACTATGAAATATCTGGGAGGAATGATGGCCTTAGATTCTAGTTAATATTTCTTTTTAATGTTATATTCATTGCAAATCAGTAGTCATTATGTTATTAATATTAGTACTTTTGTGGCTGTTTTTTAATTATAATTAAAAGTTAGAGACTCAATGAGAATGTATGTAAAAGTAATGGCAGCGGTCATTGCATGTATATTGCTGAGTGGAGAAGCGCTCTCGGCATTTGCAACTACCCCCGCTACAGAAAATCTGAGTTGGTTTAAAAAGAAAAAGAAGAAACCAGAAGAGAAAGAAGAGAAGAGTAAAAGCGACTACGAAAAATTAGTGGAAGACAGTAAAACTACAAAAGGAATGTTTGCTGTACACCAAAAGAAGAATGACTATTATTTTGAAATTCCTACCTCACTTTTGGGACGTGATTTATTAGTTGTCAACAAACTGCAGCGAGTTCCTGCCGAACTTAATGATGCAGGTGTAAACCGTGGAGTAAACTACGAGAATCAGATGGTTTGCATGGAATGGGATAAAGCTACGGGCAAACTAATGCTACGACAACAACGCCCATTACCTCTGGCCCCCCAAACGGATGCTATCTTCCGTTCGGTAAAGGATAATTTTATCTCTCCGTTGATTGCCGCATTCAAAATCGAAGCGATTAATGCAGATTCTACTGCATTAGTAATCAAGGTGAATGATATTTATGACGGTACTGAAACCAGTATTAATAATGTATTTACTAATATCAATCTGGGTACTTCGGCTATCAAGAACTTATCACGTATTTTATCCATCAAATCCTTTTCAAACAATGTCGTGGCAACTTCCGAGTTGACCACCAGAGTTACAGAAGGAACCACCACAGTTTATGTGACGGTGGAAGTTAGCTCTTCTATTCTCTTGTTACCCGAAAAGCCGATGATGGGGCGATTCGACAATCAGAAAGTCGGTTATTTCACTAATCCGTTATTAAGTTTCAGTGATGCACAACAACGTACGGATAAAACACAGTATATCACTCGCTGGCGTATGGAGCCTAAACCGGAAGACCGGGAGGCTTATCTGAAAGGTCAGCTTGTGGAACCTGCCAAACCAATCGTATTCTACATTGATAATTCAACGCCTTACCAATGGCGTACGTACATTAAGAAAGGTATTGAGGACTGGCAGATTGCTTTTGAAAAGGCTGGTTTCAAGAATGCGATTATCGCCAAGGAAATCACGGACAGTATGCATGTAGATATGGACGATGTCAACTACTCCGTACTGACTTATGCAGCTTCAGAAAAGAAAAATGCAATGGGACCTTCTCTGTTAGATCCACGTTCCGGAGAAATTCTGGAAGCTGATATTATGTGGTGGCACAATGTGCTTTCTA
>ERZ773175.1306-NODE-1306-length-13944-cov-7.016344_pt1 | contig 13944 bp, 17 predicted proteins | sample MGYA00581004_ERZ773175 | MGnify/ENA primary metagenome ERZ773175 (study PRJEB29015, sample SAMEA2737834) | human gut metagenome | biome: human gut; feature: human-associated habitat; material: faeces | place: China | collected 2012 ...
GCGGCGATACGGTACGCCGCTACATTCGCCTGACCAACCTTGTCCCACCGCTGCTTCAGATGGTGGACGATGGACACATCGCCTTTTCTCCCGCCGTGGAGCTATCCTATCTCACCCGCGACGAGCAGGCGGAGCTGTGGGACTTGATCGGGCAGGAGGACGCCACACCGTCGCTGTCACAGGCACTCCGCATGAAGCAGCTCTCCCGCGAGGCAAAGCTGACGCCGGAGGTGCTGTACGCCATTCTCACCGAGGAAAAGCCCAATCAGAAAGAGCAGATCCGCATCAAAACCGAGTCGCTGCGGAAGTATTTCCCACGCAATTATTCCGCGCAGCAAATGGAGCGGGAGATCATCAAACTGCTGGAGGCCCGTTACCGCGCGAAGGGCAGGGGAGAGCGATGATTTTCGCATACTGGCGCTATACAGATTTCTCCTGTACAATGTTGGCAGAAGGGGGAGAGCTTTATGGAACAAAATTTACCGCCATTGCCGCCGGTCATTTTTGAGAACGGTCTTTACTACGAGCTGCGGGGTGAGCAGTATTATCCCTGTCTTTTGCCGCCGGAGCCGGACACCACAGAGGACAAGCTGCTGGAAACCATCATACGCCAGATGGCGGAAGCACAGGGCATCGACGAGGACTTGAAGGCGCGGGATCAAATGGCGTGGGTAGGTGCGATGAATAACATCAAAAGCGCCGCGCTTGAGATCATGCGTGAGCGGTAAAACAGCAAAAAGTACAACAGCGGAGACAGGTCAAACGCCTGCCCCCGCTATTTTTATGCCCCAACGGGCAAGGAGGAACAATATGGATTATTTCTATGAGCATGAATCAGAGTTATTTACATTTTACCGTGTTCCAAAGGTGCTGTTTACGGAGGAACCATTCAAAAACATGAATTGTGAAGCAAAATTACTTTACGGATTATTGCTGGACAAAATGGGACTTTCCCGCAAAAGCGGGTGGTTCGATAAGCAAGGGCGCGCCTTTGTTTACTATGGCATCAGCCACATTATGGAGGACTTGGGCTGCGCCCACAGCAAGGCGGAGAAGCTGCTATCCGAACTGGAGCAAGCTGGCCTGCTGCGCCGGAAACGGCAGGGGTTGGGGAAGCCGTCTGCACTGTACCCCCTGAAATTCGAAAACCGAATTTCTTGACTTTCGATTTTCGAATTTCAAGAACGCTGAAAATCAGCGTTCAGGTGCGCTGATTTTCAGCGTCTAATAAGACTGAGTAGAGCGATACTGAGATAAATATATACCAAGCCGAAAAAAGAATAATAGGGAGGATCATCAGATGAAGAACAAAGAGAACTTACGAGAAAAGCAGGTAAATCTCCGCTTGACGCAGGCAGAATATGAGCGGCTCACCCGCACCGCGCAGGACCACGGCATCGGGCGGGCGGCGTATCTCCGCATGGTGCTGCGGGGCGCGTGGCTGCGGGAGGACGGCAGAAAATCAGAATAACTTTTTCCGCTGGAATTTGATGCAGGCCGTCACACGGTCACGGATATAAGGAACATCCCGCTTGGCGTAAAACTCCAGCGGCTCTGAAAGGGCCGCCATGATCTCTTTTTCGGCAAAGTCGCAGCGAAGCTGCGGCCCATAGAGATTTTGGGCCGCATGGACCTGTCGGACAAAGCCCGTTTTCATGGGCTGAGCCTTGAACTGCCGCACCAATGCGTCCGGCTCGATCTCCATGGGATAGTCCCGTGTGTTGGACAGCAGGCCCGCACCAAAGTCGAAGATGGGGCAGTAGTCAAAGCCATCACCGCAGCGCAGCACAGCGATGTTGTTCAGATGCCGGTCCTCGTTGCCGAACAGCATATCCACCTCGAACAGCAGCGTCAGATAGGTGCCGAAGCGGTCAAGTCCCGTCAGCCGCTCAACCTGCTCCACCAACCACGCAAGGCGGCTTTGAAGATTGGGCAGGCGGTTTACCGCGGTCTGCCAGTCCGGGCCAACGCCTTTTCTCAGCAGTTCCGCAAGGGTCAGGATGGCCTCGCCCTGACGTAGAAAATTGGCACTGGAACAGCCGTTTCGGATGTGTCCGTGGACTTCCATCCGCTCCATGCGGTAGGTCACATAGTGAAAGCCCAGCGCATCTGTATTGGTCTGTGCCAGCAGCGCAGAGGTCACGGCTTCAGCCAGTCCCTCGTAGCCGAACAGATCCAGCTTGTACCAGCGGCCATCTGCCAGCCATTTTTCCTGATTGCCCTTAGACGAGGTTTCCGCGATGCGGCCTCCCGTTGTCAGTCTGATCGACATATTCAGCCCTCCACAATTTTGATCCAGCACGAATCCTCTGCCATGCGCCCTTCGGTCTTGCGGATGATCGCCAGCGGGTCATAGCAGTCCAGTCCCAAGTCAGACAGGTAATATTTCAAACCGTCCCGCTCCTGCGGCACACAGCGGTCTTTCAAGAAGGTTTGCAGATCGTCCCATGTGGGCTTGCGGTTCACGCCGAAAGCGGTGGAAAGGGGAGCACTGACCTCGTTTTCGATGGCAAGTTGATGAGTGGTTTGGTCAGCGCAGATCTTCGTACAGAGCTTGTTCCCATCGTAGTAGTACAGGATCAGGAGGGCGTGAGCGCTGCTTCGGGCATTGGCCAGAAAGACATCGTAATCAGACACGGCAGGGCGGCGGATGGTGATGCTTTCCCCATCAAATTGCAGCGTTACGGTGCGGCTGCCCTCAGAGATGCCCAGGGCCTTCATCCAGGCAGATGGCAGAGCCACGCGGTAGCCCTTGGCATCTGGCCCGGCGTTTCCACCCGCCTTGTTGATAAGAATATTTGCAGTTCGTTCCTCGTGTAGCACGGTCATTCACCTCAAAAGTTTCTCACAATTATTATACATATTGGACACCAATAAATCAAGAAGTTAATTTTACAACAACGCTGTCACGAAAATGAAACCGCTATACGGAAGCTGCTTTCGCAAGCATAGCATTTGGCCGTCCAAATGCGCTTGTTAGGGGAAGCAATTCCCCTATAACCCCTTATGAATTGAAAGGAAAAACGATCATGAGAAAACGACCAATCAAAATATCGCTTCGTTTGAATGAGCAGGAGCATGAACATTTGAAACAGCAGGCTATGCTCTCTGGCTTCCCAATGGAAGTATTCCTCCGTGCGCTGATCTCTGGCATGAACCTCCGATCCCGACCACTCGCTGAATACGCTGAAATCCGGCGTCAACTCGCCGGCATTGGAAATAACATCAATCAAATTGCTCATGTTGTCAACACCCGCGGCTTTGCCACGGAGGAAGACATTGCCGCAGTCACGACAGCACAGCGGGTGATCTGGCAGATCGCAAAGCGGCTTTGAGATAGCTTATTCCAAGATATATGCCGTCTGAACAAGGCCAACGACAAAAAGCAGAGCGCGCAGCCTCCTTTCTCAAGGCTGCGCGCCCGTTTTTGTTATATCCCGCTTCTGGGACGCAAGCATCGAAATATTGCTTGTGGATACAGCGTTTTATGGTATAATTATTTTGTGAGATTATAACCAGAATGGTCAGTGAGCTTGAAGGCTTATCAAAGGAGTTGGTGTGATGACAAAGTACGGAATTGATCCAACGGTTATTTGCCAGATCATTGATCTGGCAAATAGGCATCACATCAAAACAGTGATCCTATTCGGTTCCCGCGCACGAGGGGACTTCTGCCGCACAAGCGATATTGATTTAGCTGTACAGGGAGGCGATGTATGCCGTTTCAGACTGGATGTTGAGGAAGAAACGCATACATTGCTGACCTTTGATGTGATAGATTTATGTTCTGATTTGTCCCCGGAATTGCGGGAAGCCATCAGCAAGGAGGGAGTATTGCTCTATGAAAAAGTTTGATAACTACCGTAAAAATTTAGACGTTCTGCGGCGCTCTGATCAACAAGATCTCAACAATGAGTTTATCATTAGCGGCATCATTGATAAGTTCTCCATTCAGTTTGAATTGGGCTGGAAGGTCTTAAAAGAGCTGCTGACTTACGAAGGCATCGATGCCGCTAAGACAGGTTCCCCTCGTGAAATTATCAAACAAGCATACCAGTATTACCCTTGCATAGAGGAAGATGTGTGGCTGGATATGCTGTCCCAGCGCAACAATATGGCGCATATTTACGATGGAAATGCCGCGCAAGCACTGGCACGGGAGATCATCAACCGCTTTATTCCGGCCTTTGAAACGCTGGGAAAAAGCATCTGTGAGCGATACGCCGATCTTCTGGATACGCTCTGAGGAACTATTCTATAAAAGCATGGAGGCCCACGATGGCACTTGAGAATAAACTTGGCATCACCAACTCCGCCGAGCTTGCCCGTGAGGAGGAGCGCATCAGCAAAAAGAAGGCTGTAGAACTATTTGAGAGCGGCGCTCTGGACAAGCTGGCTCCCGGCAGATTTGCGTCGCTGCAAGCCATTCATAAGGCACTTTTCGAGGATATTTATGACTTTGCAGGCGAACTGCGCACGGTGAATCTGGCAAAGGGCAATTTCCGCTTTGCGCCGCTGATGTATCTGGAGGCGGCGCTGGCCAACATCGACAAGATGCCGCAGTCCACCTTTGACGAGATCATCGAGAAGTATGTGGAGATGAATATTGCCCACCCGTTCCGAGAGGGCAACGGCCGCAGCACTCGTCTGTGGCTCGACCAGATGCTGAAAGCCGGTATCGGACAGGTGGTGGATTGGAGCAAAGTGGATAAGGAGGATTATCTCCTCGCCATGGAGCGCAGCCCCATCAAGGACGTGGAAGTCAAGGTGCTGCTGAAAGCGGCTTTGACCGACGAGATCAACAGCCGCGAGGTCTATATGAAAGGCATCGACCACAGCTACTATTACGAGGGATATACCACGTTCAAGGCGGAGGAACTGTAAATCATATGAGATAGCCAGGAGGGACAAACGGTGAATAAACGAAAAAAGTATTTGATATTGGCTATCATAGTAGTGTGCGCCTTTGCCATTGTCGGACCTCTCATTATTAATGAGTGTTATAAGTCAAATAGCGGATATATTACATTATGGTCGCCTGCAGATATGCTTGCTTACTACGGCGTAGTGCTTGGCGCATTAGTAGCTATTATTACAGTAGTCGTTACAATCGGATTCACACGCAAGCAAATTCAAATGGAGAATTTCCTAAAGCAGGAAAATGAAAAGTGGACGAAAATAGAGGCAATCTTTGCAAATGCTATCGATAAAATTAATCCGATGCATCCGCTAATCGAAACAATGGATACCGGAATGAAAGACCCTGCTGCAGCAATAACTACATTTCAAAAATATAGAATGATGTGCAAAATCGCTTTGGATCAATTAAATGCACACTTATGTGTAAATGACTATCCAAAAGTCAAGAAGTTGATTGATAGTATCTGCAATGCTACAGAAATATTCGACAAAATTTCAGACGGAGAGATCCAAGCATATTCGTCTCTGCGTGACTATTCCAGTCTTGCTGTTGTAAAAGAGACACTTAAAATTGAAAAAGAACATCCCGGCACTTTTCCAGCAGAAACAATTGCTTTTGACTATGATGTTCTCAAAAGAACCAACGGGTTGCATCTGGATGATTTAAGTAAGAGAATTGCGGAACAAAATCACCAACTCGTAAATGCGTACCAAGAAATGTATCGTCCTTTACTTCAATTGAAAGGAAGCATTTTTTCAAAAATTTATAGTGAAACAGGCGAAAGCGCCGACAATATTTTGGATTTCGAAAGGAAAAATCAGTAATGCCGACACTTGAATGGATTGGAAAGAGCAAGGTAATCAATCACCATCAGGACGTGCCGTTTCGGGTGTTGGAGCGCAAGTATAGCTTTGATAAAAACGGACAGCACGACGAGGACAACGGCAGCGAAAACATGATCATCCGGGGCGACAATCTGGAAGCCCTGAAAGCGCTGCTGCCCCGGTATGAGGGGCGCGTCAAGTGCATCTATATCGATCCGCCCTACAACACCGGCAACGAGGGCTGGGTCTATAACGATAACGTCAATGACCCGAAGATCAAGAAGTGGCTGGGCGAGGTTGTCGGCAAAGAGGGCGAGGACTTGACCCGCCACGACAAGTGGCTGTGCATGATGTACCCGCGGTTGAAGCTGCTGCAAAAGCTGCTGGCGGATGACGGGGTTATTTTTATCAGCATTGATGAGATTGAACATCGTTATTTGGAACTCGTCATGGATGAAATCTTTGGCTCTGCTAACCGGATAGATACATTTGTTTGGCAGAACAACTATGGTGGCGGAGCTAAGAGCAATTATGTCGTTCACTTGCATGAGTATGTGCTGTGCTTTGCAAAGAACATCTCGACAGTAGGAAAAATCGAACTTCCGCCAGATGATAACATTCTCAAATATTATAAATACAAGGACGAGAAGTTTGACACAAGAGGACCGTACAGATTACAGCCTCTTGCAACAACCAGCATGGATGACCGCCCGAATCTGAGATACCCACTGTTTTACGAAGGGCATGAAGTATGGCCCGCAAAACAGTGGTTTTGGTCGAAAGAACGCGCATTGGAAGCGCAAGCGAATGATGAACTTGTTTTCTCCGAGAAAAATGGCAAGTGGACAGTAAACTACAAGCAATATCTAAATGGTGCGGATGGTACGCAACGAAAAAGCAAGCCGTATTCCATCATTACGGGTATATATACTCAGGCTGGTACAAAAGCCATCAAAGAGATTATGGGTAGCGGCAAAGCCTTTGATTTTCCTAAGCCGCCTGAGTTAATAATGTACTTCATTCAAATGATTACCGGCGAAGATGATATTGTCCTCGATTCCTTTGCCGGTTCCGGCACCACCGCCCATGCTGTCCTCAACATGAACAAGGCGGACGGCGGACACCGCAAGTTCATCCTCGTTGAGATGATGGACTACGCCGACAGCATCACCGCCGAGCGCGTGAAGCGCGTGATCCGTGGCTACGGCGAGGGCAAGAACGCCGTGGAGGGTACGGGCGGCAATTTCAGCTTCTATGACCTGGGCGAACCGCTGCTTATGGGCGATTGCCTGAATGAAGCCGTTGCCCCGGAGAAAATCCGAGAATATATCTGGTTCATGGAGACGAAGCAGCCCTACGCCCCGCCCAGTGGCGGCAATCCGTATTACCTCGGCAAGCACAACAGCACAGGCTATTACTTCTACTACGAGCCGCAGCGCGTGACGGTGCTGGATTATGCGTTCCTCTCCACCATTACGGAAAAAGCCGATGGAACGGTGATCTATGCAGACCGCTGTTCCATCAGTGAGGACAAACTGGCAAAAATGGGCGTCACATTCAAAAAAATTCCGCGCGATATTAGCAGGTTGTGAGGAATATATGGAAAAAATTCTTATTTTATTGAAAGAAGCAATTGTACCAATAGCAACTTGTATTCTGTCTGGGATTATTTCCTATATTGTATCTGTCCGAACTGCGAACAAGTGGGTTCCTGCATATAGAAAAAAGTACGAAGAACTTCGGATTGAAGTTGCCGAGTCTCTTACAATGTATGCAAATCTTTATACGAACCCCATTGATATTGCAAAAACAGAGAATCATCAGTTGCCGCAGAATTATGCAGAAGCATCATCGAAATTGCGGAACCTGGCTTCAAAGTTAAAGGCTTTCTCGGAAACTATGCCTCCCAGAATAAGAAAAGTTCCATCAAAGGAGGCAATAGATGACGCTTCGAGCTGCTTAATTGAACTGTCTAACAGTTTTACAACACCGTATAACTCTAATATTTCAGATGCAGAGCGAAGAAATACATACAAATATGAGAATGACCTAAGGCAAATACTACAGCTACCTCTTGTAAAAAGGTGAATTTATGGAACTGAAATCATATCAGAAAAAGGTGATAGCGGACCTGACCCGCTATCTGGAACTGCTGAACGAAACAAAGAGTGACGCAGCGGCGTTTCGCCTGTTTTGGCAGGAGAAATCAGCCCCGGCTTTAGGGCGATACCAAAATGTGATACCCGGCGTTCCGAACCTCTGCTTCAAGGTACCGACAGGCGGCGGCAAGACCTTTATTGCCTGCAACGCCGTTCGTCCTATCTTTGACGCACTCCCCGCTACCAAGACAAAGGCGGTCGTGTGGCTTGTTCCATCGGACGCGATTCTGACGCAGACGGCGAAAGCCCTGAAGGATACATCCCACCCCTACCGTCAGAAAATCGATGTGGATTTCGGCGGGCGCGTGGAGGTCTACACCAAGCAGGAGCTTTTGAACGGTCAGAACTTCAATCCGACTGCCGTTACGGAGCAGTTGTCGGTCATGGTGCTGTCCTACGATTCGTTCCGTGGGCGAGGCAAGGAGGTCTTGAAAGCCTATCAGGAGAACAGCAACCTTGCCGAGTTTGCAAAGGTGCTGGGTAAGCCCGACAGCCCCATTGAAAAAGCGGATGAAACCGCCCTGTTCCAGATTATCAACCAGCTTAACCCGCTTGTCATCGTGGACGAGAGCCACCATGCCCGGTCGGAATTGAGCCTTGAAATGCTGGAAAACTTCAACCCCTGCTTTGTGCTGGATTTGACCGCCACGCCGAAAAAGGAGAGCAATATCATTTCCTATGTGGACGCGGTGCAGCTGAAAAACGAACACATGGTAAAGCTGCCCGTGATCGTCTATAACCGGGACAGCCAATCCGAAGTGCTGATTGATGCAATCGACCTGCGGAACAAGCTGGAAGAAATCGCAGATGCGGAATATGCCAGGACGGGCAAATATATCCGTCCTATCGCGCTGTTTCAGGCACAGCCGAAAGGAAAAGAGGACGCGACAACTTTTGAAAAACTGCGGGACAAGCTGGTGGATGCTGGGATTCCCGCCGAGCAAATTGCCATTCGAACCGCCGATGTGAACGAGCTGAAAAACACCGATTTGATGTCCCCAAGCTGCCCGATTCGGTATATCATCACGGTCAATGCGCTGAAAGAGGGCTGGGATTGCCCCTTTGCCTATATCCTTGCGTCCCTTGCCAATAAGACAAGTCAGGTTGACGTGGAGCAGATTTTGGGACGGATTCTCCGCCTGCCCCACACCAGCCAGCATACCCAGAGTGCGCTTAATATGTCCTATGTGCTGACTTCTTCCAACGATTTCAACAATACTGTGGCGCATATCGTCAAGGGCTTGAACAGCGCAGGTTTCAGCGATAAGGATTATCGGATCGGTGAGCCCGTAAAACCGCAAGTACCCGAACAGCCAGCAGAGCAAATCACGCTGCCTGACCCGCAGGGAGCTTCCGAACCGGAAAGCGCAGAGGACGATTTTTCGGGGCTGGATGGGAAATTGATCGGGGCAGAATTGGAGCGGCGCAGAGAACAGGCGCAAACGCCTGAAACTGCCCCGAAAGCCGACACCATGCTGGACGCTGCCGCAGAGGTCGAAAAGGCGTACACAGACGCTATCCAACAGACCGGCAATGATCCGGTGATGGACAATCTTCCGTGGGAGGTACGGGATAAAGTGAAATCATTTCAGGTGAATCCGCAGTTCCGGGAGGATATTGAAACGCTGCAAATCCCGCAGTTTTTCCTGAAAGTTGAGCAATCTTTGTTTACGGACGGTTCTTTTGAACTGCTGGATAAGGAAATGCTGGCAGAGGGCTTTACCCTCAAGGGCAAGGCATACGATATTGACTTTGCCGCAGACGATGAAATCCGCGAAATCGACGTGCGGGAGCAGGACGGCGGTTTGCCGAAGGTGTTCAAGATGGAGAGCGCCGAGCAGCGGTACTTCAAGGAGTGGTTCAACAATCTGCCGCCGGAGAGCCGGGTGCGTCAATGCAAGGACATGATGTTCAATCAGCTTAACAAGCTGAACATGGTAGACGCTGCCGAACTGAAAGCCTACATAAACCGCATTGTGGACAACATGGACAAGGCACAGCTCGCCGCCATGGAGAAAGCCCCACTGGGCTATGCGGCGAAGATCCGTGACAAGATCGAAACGCTGCTGGAAGCCCACTATCGGGAAACCTTTGAAAAGTGGCTGGAAACGGAGCGTATTGTCTGCAAGCCCTATTTCCGTCTGCCCCTCGCAATCCATCCCACTACCCATACTGACATATACGCCCGTTCGCTGTACACGGCGGAGGACGGCGACATGAACAAGCTGGAAGAAGAGCTGATTGTGGAGTTGACCGCCCTGCAAAATGTCCGCTGGTGGCACAGGAATATTGCCAGACAAGGGTTTGCAATCAACGGCTTTATCAAGCATTACCCCGATATTCTGATTATGACCAAAAGCGGCAAGCTCATCTGCGCAGAAACCAAGGGCGAACACCTGAAAAACGATGACAGCCGGGAGAAAATCGCACTCGGTCAAGCATGGCGTACATCAGCGGGCAAGGACTATCGCTATTACATGGTATTTGAGAATGAGGAAAACCTCTTGCCGGGTGCAATGAGTATGAGCCAGTTTATCGACACGATTAAGGCGCTGTAAGGGAGGTGCGTGTTTTGAAACTGCCATATGAAAACGAACTGTATGAGCTGCGAAAGTGGATAGACTTTACAAACGCAAACTTGCAGATGCAGTTTCTCCACACACCTCAGGAAATTCAGCGTGTCCACCAATGGATCAATGCAATTACGAGAGGAATACAAGCGGACTATCCTTTTTATGCGACTACGTGAATATTCCGCGCGAGATTGCGCAGCGTGACCGCTGAGATTGAGCATCCATTCCGGCGGAATTAAGCACCCTCGCCGCCGTCGTTGAGCATTGCGGCAAAACGTAGATATGCATGTAAATTTCGGAGTTGCAAGTCCAGATGCACGGTGGAAGAAGTCCACTATCACGGGAAATTAGGTCCACCGTCACGGGCATGAGGTCCATAGTGAGCAGAGGGCATGGTGCGGTGTTTTAAGGCGTTTATCCGGTTTCTTCGAGAAATATCTCGGCGTTGCCTAAAGCAGCGGCGTGCTGCCGGCTACATAGGCAGAATGGAGGTAGAGTGCGATGGCTCTTTGGGGCAGTCGAAAGAAATTCGACAAAAACAGTGACGGCAAGTTAAGTCATCAGGAATGGTGGCACTGGTATCGAAGCACCAGCGGCCCGGAAATCGAACAGGCGGAGCGCCATCAGGCAGCGCAGGTGGGAGAGAACCAGAGTTCCTGGCTGCATGAAGTTGTTCGCATTACCCACACCGCTACCGGAAACTACCTGAGTGCCGTCTGTGAACTGCTGTCATCCATGCCGCCAAAGGATGCCAAGGAACTGGCGTGGAAAGCACTGCTCTGCCAACTGACTGTCGCGCTTGCGGAGAGCGGTCTGTGGTCCAACCAAGAGAAAACGAATGCCGGACTATTCGTCAACGGCCAGAGTTTCTATCCCTACCGGGCTGCCGTAACTGACCTTGCGAGAATGAGCGGAATTTGCAGCGAAGATGAACTTGCGCGGGCGTGCCTAAACCGCCAGCACTGTTTCAGGCGGAGGGCAGCCTGACTCAGGAAGACTGCGGCGCCTTCTGGAAACAGTTCATCGCGCAGCTGCCGCCCTACTATGATGAAACGCAGCCGGCATTCGAAAACGGTGATTTGGACATCTGCCTGCCGCTATGCGTCAGCGGGGATACGGAGGACGCCATCCGGGCGCTCTTCGAAAACCTTTGTACGCCAGGATCCGGCTGGGGTAATGCCCCTCTCGCGCTCGGAGCCGCTCTGCCATTTCCCGCAGATTTCCTGCCTCATTGTAGGCGTCAAAAGAACAGCACTCCAGCCGCGTCCATCCGTCAACGACACTGATGTCCAGCTTCGCGCCAAACTCACCGGCTTTCCCGCTTTTCCCCGCACAATGGGTCGAACGAAGGGCTGACTCACGCTGACGATCCGGTCAGGTACGCTGTGGGTACGGTTATCGTACATGTACTTCTGCTGTTCATAGACGGTGCGGATCGTGTCTAAACGCTCCGCCTGGCGAGGGGGCAGATTTTTTCCGAGGGACAGTTTTCCATCGATGGCATTCAGGTCGCGCCGGAGGTAAGTCAGCTGCTTTAAATTAATGGAGGATTTATATGAAAGAAGATAGAACTGCGTTTTGGTTCCGAATAAGAGTTATTTTATCCACTCTTCTTGTACTCTTAGGTGCTGGTCTTTTTTTCGCAGGATATTATGGTTATGCCAAAAAATGGGGTATTCCTATTGAAGTGTCATTCTTTGGCTCTGGCGGGATGATTATTGCAGGATTTGCAATCCGCGCCACGCTCTTTCATTGTCCGTTTTGTGGGGCACATATTTATTTAAGAAATCCAGTATTATTGTACCTTTACTCTTGCCCAAGTTGTGGGCACAGCGTTGGTAAAGGAAAAGCCTCATATTTAAACAGAAGACTCTCAACAAATAGTGTTCACGAATCCAAACACTCAAACGTCGCGCATTATCGAAGAAAAGTCATAACTATTATTGCATTACTTATATCTTGGTTTATTTGCGCCATATTGCTCTATATTTTTAACCTGTTTAACGGATATTGCGGAATATTATTAATCATAAGTTCTATTCCAATATTGCTCTCCGTTTGGACATTACGTTGTCCCAAATGTGGCGCGTGGATAGCAAAGCAAACTCCTATATGGGAATTTCTTCACTACAATTGTAAAATATGTGGATTTTCTGCTGATGAAAGTGATAAGCGAGAATAATTGAAAGATGTACTTCTCCGTGCAGTTTATGACAAAGTCGAAAATACACTTTCTTTCTATCAAACATGGTCGGAAACTCCCGACGAGGTCTCCGCCAACGCATGAAGCAGGCAGCCAAACACTGCACCGTGGTGATTAAATCCTTAATGACTACGCTCCCCTGTGTTGCAAATATACTCTTTCAGCAAAACGAGATGGGTGCTATTTTCCTGAATCCTGCGGCATTTGGCGAGTTGGTGGTAATTGTCCGCCATATTGAAGCAGAACCTGTTGTTGTCCAGTTCTGGGCTGAGATTCATCCGCGAATTGTGAATGTCTCCCGTGAGTTATATGCAGATGGTCATTGTTCGACCGCAGCAGAAAAGGCGGTCAAAGAAGTAGAATCTCGTCTGCGCGAGAAGTTTTCAGAGTTAAAACCCGGCACAACAGTTCCCTCAAAGATTGGTGATGTGATTGGCGCACTCATAAGCGAAAATGGCGTTTTCAGGTTCTGCGACACATCTACTACCAGCGGCAGGGACTACCGACGTGGAATCCACTCTCTGTTTGAAGGAATCATGGCAGCCTATCGCAACCCTGCGGCTCATGCTAATCTTCAATATGAAAAACGTGAGGCTATGGAGCAAATCATGCTGGCAAGCCAGTTGATGTATGTGTTAGAAAAGCCTCAATTATAGTGTAACAGAATCGGCATTGTTAGCGTTCGCCAGGAAAACCACTGCGGGCTCAACTGAAATCGCTAATCAAAGCTCAGATAGAAAAACCAAACAACCCAGATTGGCAAATAAATATTATTCTTGCTGGTCAGCCATCGGCTCAACGGCCTTTACTTTGCCAGTCTGTACAGAAACTGTATCCAGTTTCTTCCCGCGGAAGCTCTCGCCCCGCAGCTTGAATACCGTAGCTTCATCAAAGATGCGGTCCAGCGCACACAGAAGTGTAGAGTCCTCATCAAAGTCCTCACGCCAGAGAGCCGGATTCTTGTTGCTGGTGAAAACCATGTTAAAATTGCCTTCCTTGTTGTAGCGACGGTCGATCAGGTCAAAGAACAGCCGCGTATTCTCTTTATCGAATTCGCAATGACCGATCTCATCAATGATCAAGCAGGATGGGCGAACTAAGCTCTTGAGGCAGGAATCCGTTTTCCCCACGCGTCTGGCGGCCGTAAAGCGGTCACGCAGCTCGGAAGCCTTAATGAAATAGGCCCGCATTCCATGCTGGCAGCAGGCATAGCCAAATGCCTGCGCCAAATGCGTTTTTCCTGTTCCAGGCGGTCCAATAAAGG
>ERZ773175.1318-NODE-1318-length-13895-cov-4.074928_pt1 | contig 13895 bp, 16 predicted proteins | sample MGYA00581004_ERZ773175 | MGnify/ENA primary metagenome ERZ773175 (study PRJEB29015, sample SAMEA2737834) | human gut metagenome | biome: human gut; feature: human-associated habitat; material: faeces | place: China | collected 2012 ...
CCGCGCCCTGGAGGGCATGAGCTTGGCGGAATTGGACAAGCTATGGGAGCACGCAAAAGAGACTTAAGGGCGGGTTCGCCTTAAGTATAATCAGACTGGGGTGATTCCCCCAGTAAACACAGGAGGAGTTATCGATATGAATAAGGCTGAACTGATCAATGCGGCCGCCGAGAAGGCCGGCCTGTCCAAGAAGGATACCGAGACCGCCATCAACGCGGCCATTGAGGTCATTTCCGACTGCCTGGCCGAGGGCGACAAGGTTCAACTGGTGGGCTTCGGTGCCTTTGAGGTGAAGAGCCGCGCCGAGCGCATCGGCCGCAACCCCAAGACCAAGGAGAGCATCAAGATCCCCGCCTCCAAGGTGCCCGTGTTCAAGGCCGGCAAGGCTCTGAAGGACGCTGTGGCTGAATAAATTCACACCGTAAAGGGGGCGTTACGCCCCCTTTTTCATTTTTCAAGAAAGGAAGCATCATGCGCTTAGACAAATATCTCAAGGTCTCCCGGCTCATCAAGCGGCGGACCGTGGCCAACGAAGCCTGCGACAATGGATTGGTCACCGTCAACGGTAAGCCCGCCCGGGCCTCCTACGAGGTGAAGGAGGGAGATCAGATCACCCTTCGCTTCGGCGTACGGACCGTCACCGTGGAGGTGCTGTCCGTTCAGGAGACCGTGCGGCAGAGCGATGCCGCCGCCCTGTACCGGCAGATCCAATAAGTTCTTCTATCTCCCTCCCTGTCCGCATACACTGAGGGCAGGGAGGGATCTTATGACCAATGACTTCAATATGCCCGTCACCCCTCATCGGCTGGAGCTGATGGACCGGGCGCATCTTACCGTTTCCGGCGTGGAGGATGTGGAGCGTTTCGACGAGAGCGGCGTCATCATGACCACCTCCGCCGGGACCCTGATCGTCACCGGGGAGGACCTGCACATCGGCAAGCTGTCCTTAGAGGGGGGCGAGTTGTATGTGGATGGCCGCATCACCTCCATCTCCTATGAGGACACTCCGAACCGTCAGGGCGGCTTTTTCAGCCGTCTGTTCGGATAGGCCATGGCCATCCATGTCACGGAGCAGCTCCGCACGTTCCTCCTGTCGATTCTGCTGGGTCTGGGCGCCGGGGGCCTGTACGACCTGCTGCGGGCGGTGCGGCTGCGGCACCCCCGACTGACGGCACCGCTGGATCTGCTCTACTGTCAGGCAGTAGGTCTGGCGGTCTTTCTGTTCGTCCTGCGGCAGTCGGATGGCCAGCTCCGGGGGTTCATCCTGCTGGGAGGTCTGGGCGGCGGCATTCTGTTTTTTTCCCTGCTTTCCCGGCCCCTGCGGCCGGTTTGGGACTTCTGGATGGACCGGTGGATGGAATTGTTCCAATTTCTGAGTCTACCGGGACGGTTTTGCGCCGCAGTTTGTAAAAAATTTGCATTTCAGGCAAAAACCCTCTTTTATTTTCTCAGGAAATACGCTACAATACATATTGAAGGAGTATGGAAGCCCCTTCGCAAAGGAGGGATGTCCCATGGCAAAGCCCGTCAAACCCGCAAAAAAGAAAAAACCAGGTAATCTGCTGGTCCATGTGGTGATCCTGCTGCTTCTGGCCACAGTGGGCTGGCGGCTTCATGCCCTTCAGGGGCAGGTCCGGGCCGCACAGGCGGAACGGGATCAGTATGCCCGGCAGGTGGAGAATGTCCAGCAGGAAAACGAGACGCTGCGGAGCGACATCGCAGAAGGTCCCACCGAGGAGAAAATGAAAGAACTGGCCCGGGAAGAACTGGGCATGATCGACAGCAACAGCTATCTGTTTTTAGATCGATCCAACTGAGCATTACCGGCACAGCCGGTTACTATTATTTTAACAAGAATAAGAATAGGAGTAACACAGCACTTATGGAGTACGAGGTCGGAACAGTCTTAGAGGGCAAGGTCACCAGTATCACAAAATTCGGCGCTTTTGTGGCCTTGGAGGGCGGCAAGTCCGGCCTGGTACATATTTCGGAGATCGCCAACAGCTATGTCAACGATGTACATGACTTTTTGCAGGAGGGGCAGGACGTTAAGGTAAAGCTCCTTGCCATCAAGGACGGAAAGCTGGATCTTTCCATCAAAAAGGCGCTGCCTGCACCGGAGCGCCCCGCCCAGCGGAGCTTCCAGCCCCGTCCGGCAGCAGCTCCCCGTCCCGCGGCGGCTCCCCGGCGGCCCGCCGTTCAGGCAGCGGACACCACCCCCTCCGGTGATCTGGCCTTCGAGGACAAGCTCAAGCAGTTCCTCTCCTCCTCGGAGCGGAAAATGGCGGACCTGAACCGGAACATCTCCGGCAAGCAGGGTGGCCGCAGAAGAAGATAAATCCATTTCAGACTGATAACAACGCAGCCGTCTCCGGGAGAACATCCCAGAGACGGCTGCGTCAACTTATATGTGTGAAAAATCGCGCAGAAAAAGCGTCCACGCCCGCAAGGGCACATTTGATAGGGCCGATTTTCCGCGCCCCTTTTACGCCAGTCTGCGGAAGCACTCATTCTGGGTGTTGCTCCAGAAGTGAGTGTCATCGATGCCGGACACGTAGTAAACAAGCGGAACGGAAAAGTCATTTTGCAGATAGTCAATGTCCAACTCCGGACAGTATCCCACGCTGCTGCGGTCCCGGACGCGGAAGGGATAGGCGGTTTCGCCAAGCAACTCCAGTTCCGGATACACGATGCGGCAGCCGTCCTCGGAAAACAACAGAACAGTGGTACCCGCATCGTTCACCCAGATACCCGCAAGGGCTTCCTCCGTCACAGCGCTGTAATCCCCCGGCGCTTCGTAGCGGTACTCCGCGCGTTCCGTGCGGTCTAAAATCTGCGTAAACAGGGGGAGCAGCTTCCACGCCGCCCACTTCACCCGGCCCGTGCTGCGGTACGGCTGTTTCATGGTATAGCCCGCGTCATCCAGGGCGTCATAGGCCGTCTCATCGCCCCGCATGAGGGCCTCCGCCTCCGTCAGCACCGCCGCCCATGCCCGGGCCAGCTCCGCAGAGTTTTCCATAGGCACGTTTTCATCTATCCACCTGAATACGTTCTCCTGCTCCACCGAGTTCACATCGATCCAGTCCAGCAGCTCTCCGGCGGCATAGGTGGCCCGCAGAGAGCTGCCCGCCGTGCCGGGCGCCACGGTGTAGATGTCTGTCAGCACATCTTCCAGACTCAGCGGTTCTTTTTCCTCCGGCTTTGCAGGTTCAGGTTCCGGTGTTTCATCGGGAGGTTCCGCTGCCTCCTCCCCCGGCGCCGATGGCATCATATCAGGCGGATTCTCCGGCTCCCTGTTCTGCCCGCCGCAGGCGGTCAGCAGCAAACATACCGTCAAGATTTTGCGTTTCATCCCATTCACCCCTCGATCTTTGATCCCGCGGCCATGCCAACACACGCAAAATACAGGACCTCCACAGGTTCCGGCCATGGCCGAAGCCGGACGCCGCACATGGATACATTGGAGCAGGCTTTCAAAGGAAACCTCAATGCCATAAGCAAGCACATCTGTATATGCTTATTATATCAATACCATGCGGAAATTCAAGCGGGCCCCACAGATCCCCGCTTCAAGGCGGCAAAGGAAGCACAGGAAATTCAGAATCACGGCTCCCCCGCCGCTTGCAGTCATTCGTTCTATCGACCTAAAAAACCACGCGGTCAGTCTCTCGGCTGACCGCGTGGTTCCACAAGTATTCTATTTTTACTGTACGAAATTTTTCATTCTCCACACGATGGCAGAGACCTGACCGCGGGTCAGGGTATTGTTGGGCTTATAGGTGCTGGTGCCGTTGGAGAAGTAGCCCTCAATGATGCCGGCGGCATTCAGCGCCTGCACATAGACGTCATTGGTGTCGGTAAAGGGCTTCTTGCTGGGCAGACCGCTGGTAGGCAGCTTCAACGCCTTGGCGGCGATCTGCGCGATCTGCAGACGAGTGATGGGCCCGTTCAGCTTGGGATTGCCGGACACCAGTCCGGCAGCCTTGGCCTTCGCCAGATAGCCGCTGAAGGTGCTGCGCTTCACCGTGGGGGCCTGCTCGCCGTAGCCCGCCGCCAGCATGATGAGCTTCAGGGCCGCGCCGTAAGTAATGGTATTCTTCTCCTGAAACGTTCCGTTGCTGTAGCCGGAGATAACATTGGCGCCGGCAAGTTCCGTAACATACTTATAGCACCAGGTGGAGGTGGAGATATCCGTAAACTTCTTCACGCTGTCCACCACGCCGATGGAGACCACACCGGAGCCAATGGCCGTACCGCTGCTGTTCAAAGCCACATAGGGAATGGAGACAGAGCCGATGAACCCGCTGTTGGGAATAAAGCGGAGCTGGCTCATAGAGCCGGTCCCATCACCATAGCTATAAGCAGTGGTGACATCTGCCGCATAGGAGCCGCTGTACAGGACGCCAGCCTTAGAGGCAGGCAGTTCCAGCAGCTGGATGCTGCTAAGGCCGAAGCCAGTGGCGGATGCCACTGCGGAATACACGGAGTTGGCCGGGAAGTTCACGGAGGTGCCCTTGGTGGTCACACTGTAAACCTCAGACACCGGAGAAGCCGTCACGCTGATCAGGATGGTCGCGGAAACAGTTGTGCCGTTGCTGCTGTATCCGGTGAAGCCAAGAGACGTGCAGTAATTGCTTCCGCTGGGGATGTAAGTCAGCTCGGAGAGATCATATTCCGATGCAGAGGCGGGACTGTAGGAGAAGACCACATTCCCCGCTGTGGAAGCGGTGAGCGGCATCTGTGCGGAGCCATACTTGCTGGTATTGTAATAGTTGTAATATAGGCTGCCGGTAGCGGGTACACTGGTCAGCGTCAAATACTGCAGGGCTTCGCCAGAGGTGTACTTACGGAAGAGACGGGCAATGTCATTGGCATTGATCTGCAAAGCGGTACTCGGCGTGGTATTGTAGCGGATGTTTCCTACATAGCGGGAGACTCCGGCAGATGTACCGGTGGTGATGACCAGAGTACCGGTGACATTCTGATTGGTCCGGGTACCGGTGCCGCCATAGGCGGTAAAGCTCAGCTCCACGCTGCCGGAGAAGGACTTGTCCGCCACAAAGCTCAGCTCGTCCAGATCGTAGTCACCATAGTCGCTGTCACCGTAGTAGAACTTATTGCTGCTGAGACTGGAACGGGTAAAGGCAGTCTCATTCCGCTTGCCGTACCGGGAGTAGAGGGTACCGGCATTGTTGAACGCGCTGTCGGGCCGGCTGAATTCCACATACTTGAAGCTGCCGGTGCAGCTGCTGTTCTCATAGATCTTCTCAAAATCATCATCGTCAAAGGCAACTTCCTCACCGGCTTTCACCGTGTAAGTAATGTCACCCTTGGAGGAACCGGAACCGCCGCCGACTTTAATATCCATGGTGCCGTACACATAATTCTTGCCGTCGGCGTCATAGATCTCAAATTTCAGCCGCAGCGTGCCGCTGTCGGCCCGGCGGTTGGCTTCAAATGTCAAGCCATCCAACGCGTAGTCCATATTCTTGGGCACATCGTGGCTGTCATAATAAAACCATGTGTTACGCAGATCGCTTTCACTGAGGCTCACAGTCTTATCATAGTAATTCACAGCGGTCAAGTACCCATAGTCATCCAGATCGCTGTAATCGGTGAATACCACATAGCTGGGATCACCACTATATTCACTTCTGTAAAGGTCGCGGAACTCCCGCTCTTTGAATGATACAGAGTCCCCCTTATCCACTTCATAAGTCAGATCCGCTGAAGATTTTGCGGACACGGCCGGGACCATCGTCATGACCATGACCAGCGTCAGCAGAAAGGCCGGAAGCCGTTTTCTGAAAAATCGTCTCATAAAAAACCTCCTAAATTCAGTTTAGCACCTATGTACACTTCTATAAACCTACCATAGCGGAAAGTTGCTTTATAATCATGAACAAATTGTGAACAAGATGCTACAATCCGGTTAAAATTTATCGCTGCGAACAGCCGGAATTTTTCACACCACAGCGGGCATTTCCTTCTCGTGAAACAATCCTCCAAGCCGGACCCGCTTTTCATTCCGCGCCGCCCTTCCCCAGCCGCGGAAAAGGGGTTTGTATTTTGAGGAAATATCTGCTATAATAAAGGTCAACCTTAGAAAACTTGGTGACCGGACGCTGCTGCGGGCCGTGTGCCCCGGCGAACACGCCCGGAGGAATTCCGGGAAGCGATCAAGAAAGATAGGAAGTAATGCGATGATCGATCAATATGGCCGGACAATTGATTATCTGCGGCTGTCGGTAACGGACCTTTGCAATTACCGATGCCAATACTGTATGCCGGCGGACGGCGTGGAAAAGGGTCCCCATGGGGCCGTCCTCTCCGTAGAGGAATGCGGCGAGATCGCCCGGGCGGCGGTGAAGCTGGGAGTCCAGAAGATCCGTTTGACCGGCGGCGAGCCGCTGGTGCGCCGTGGGATTCTGGACATCTGCCGCACCCTGCGGGCCATTCCGGAGTTGGAGGAGCTGTGCCTCACCACCAACGGCAGCCTGCTGCCGGAATTGGCAAAGCCCCTGCAGGAAGCCGGAGTGGATCGGCTGAACATCAGTCTGGACACCCTGCGGACGGAGCGATTCCGGGAAATCACCCGCCGGGGAGATCTGGAGGACGCCTTTGCGGGCATCCGGGCAGCGGAGGACGCCGGATTTCAGAATCTGAAGCTGGACACCGTGCTGATGGGCGGCGTGAACGATGACGAGATCGAGGATTTTCTGAGCCTGACAAAAGAGTACCCCTGGGAGGTGCGGTTCATTGAACTGATGCCTATGGGGCCGTGTGCGGCATGGCCAAAGGAACGCTTTCTGCCGGTAACGGAGATTCTGAACCGATTCCCGGCGCTGGAAGAAATCGAACCCAATGGCGTGGCCCGGCGGTACCGTCTGCCGGGAGCCATGGGGACTGTGGGGCTGATCACCCCCATGAGCCACGAGTTCTGTGGAGCGTGCCGCCGCATTCGGGTGACGGCGGACGGCAAGCTGAAGGGCTGTCTCCACAGCCGGGAGGAAATCTCCCTCCGGGGACTTCACGGCAGGGAATTGGAGGACGCCATCCTACGGGGCATCCTGCAAAAGCCCAAGGGGCACCACCTGACAGAGCATGCCAGCGACACGCCCCGGACCATGAATGAGATCGGAGGCTGAACCATGGGAGAACTGACCCATTTCAACGAACAGGGCCGTGCCCGGATGGTGGACGTGACGGAGAAAGCCGTGACCCACCGGCGGGCGGTGGCGGCCGGAGAGATCCACGTTTCCCCGGAAACCATGGCCCACATCCAAAACGGCACCCTGAAAAAGGGGGACGTGCTGGCGGTGGCCCAGGTGGCGGGCATCCAGGCCGCCAAGCACAACTGGGAGCTGATCCCCATGTGCCACCCTCTGCCCCTGACAGGTATCGACATCACGTTCCATCTGTCGGACCAGCCCTGCATGGTGGAGATCCGGGCGGCGGTCACCTGCACCGGCGTCACCGGCGTAGAGATGGAGGCCCTGACCGCCGTTTCCGTGGCGGCCCTCACCGTTTACGATATGTGCAAGGCGGTGCAGAAGGATATGGAGATCACCAACATCCGCCTGCTGGAAAAATCCGGCGGCAAGAGCGGAGACTATAAGCGAGAGGACTGATAGAACCATGGCAAGGGTCGTATCCGTCAATATCAGCGAGAAAAAGGGTACTGTCAAGACGCCGGTGACGGAAATCCGGCTGAAGCTGCGCCACGGCATTGTGGGGGACGCCCACGCCGGGGACTGGCACCGCCAGATCTCTCTGCTGGCGGAGGAAAGCATCGACTCCATGCGCCCCCGCTCCCCCATCGCTCTGGACCCCGGCGTATTCGCGGAGAACATTAACACGGAGGGCATCGACCTCAAGCATCTGCCCGTGGGGACCCACCTGCGGATCGGTGAGACGGAGGTGGAGGTGACGCAGATTGGCAAGGAGTGCCACAATGACTGCGCCATCAAAAAGGCGGTCGGCAAGTGCGTCATGCCCACGGAGGGCATCTTCGCCGTGGTGGTAAAAGAGGGCGTTGTCAGGCCCGGAGACGAAATTGAGGTGCTGAAGTGAAGCTGATCCGAACAGAGGAGGCCGTGGGCCACGTGCTGTGCCACGATATGACCCAGATCATCAAGGATCAATATAAGGACGCCCGGTTCCGCAAGGGCCACATCGTCACAGAGGACGATATTCCCGTGCTGCTGAGCATGGGCAAGGAGAACCTGTATGTCTGGGAAATGACTCCCGGCATGGTCCATGAGAACGACGCGGCGGAGCGGCTGCTGGCTCTGTGCGGCCAGGAGAACATGGTCCGCAGTGAGGTGAAAGAGGGCAAGATCGAGCTGAAGGCCGCCTGCGACGGATTGTTCCGGGTGGACAGCCAGCGGCTCATTGCTGTGAACTCCCTGGAGGATATCATGATCGCCACACGGAAAGGCAATACCGCCGTGAAAAAGGGCGACAAGCTGGCGGGGATGCGGGTCATCCCCCTCATCATTGAGGAGGAAAAACTGCAAGCCGCCGAAAATGCAGCGGGGACAGCACCCCTGCTGGAGCTGCTGCCCTACGTGAAGAAGACCGCCGCCATCGTTGCCACCGGCAGCGAGGTGAAAAAGGGCCTGATCCAGGACACCTTCACCCCGGTGGTGCGGGAGAAACTGGCGGCCTATGGCATCGAGACGATTTCTGTGGCCTACTCCGGCGATGGGGTGGACAATGTGGCAAATGCCGTGGCCGAGGCCCGGAAGACCGGTGCGGACCTGATCCTCTGCACGGGGGGCATGAGCGTGGACCCGGACGACAACACCCCCGGCGGTATCCGGGCGAGCGGCGCCCGCATCGTCACCTACGGCGCGCCTGTGCTGCCCGGTGCCATGTTCCTGCTGGGCTATTTTTCAGACGGCACCCCCATCTGCGGCCTGCCCGGCTGTGTGATGTATGCCGGGGCCACCATTTTCGACCTGGCGCTCCCCCGGATCGCCGCAGGCGTGGAACTGACCCGCAGAGACTTCGCCGTGATGGGCGAGGGCGGGCTGTGCCTTGGCTGCAAGCCCTGTCACTGGCCCAACTGCCCCTTCGGAAAATAAAAGCGAGAGCGCCCAAGCGCGCTCCTGCTTTTCCAAACCGTTCATCTTGATTGAGTATCACGCTTTACTCTGTAAAGTCGAGATAGATTTTCCATCGAATCAGAAAGGAAGAACCAACATGAAAAAATATTTGTCCCTGCTGCTGGCCCTGTGCCTGACCCTGTCCCTCGCCGCCTGCGGCTCCAAGGCCGACACCAGTGCCAACGCCGCCGACGGTTCCCAGACGCAGGACAACGCCCCCACGGAAGCCCCCGCCGGTGAGCCGGTGGAGCTGATCGTGTTCGCCGCCGCCTCCATGACGGAATCCATGAACCAGCTCAAAGAAATGTACGAACAGAACAACCCCAACGTGACCGTTACATATAACTTCGATTCCTCCGGCAAGCTGCTCACCCAGATCAAGGAGGGCGCGGACTGCGACCTGTTCATCTCCGCCGCTCCCAAGCAGATGAACGCCATGGACGGCAGCCTCATCGGTGATGCCGAGAAGAACCCCGACGGGCTTGACCTCATCGTCACCGACAGCCGTGTGGACCTGCTGGAAAATAAGGTGACGCTCACCGTTCCCGCCGGCAATCCCAAGGGCATTGAGAGCTTTGACCAGCTTGCCGAGTTGCTGAAGGGCGGTGATGTGATGCTGGCCATCGGCAACAGCGACGTGCCCGTGGGCCAGTACACCCTGAATATCTTCAACTACTACGGCATCGACGAGACCGCCGTCGCAAATAAGCTGACCTACGGCAACAACGTGAAGGAGGTGGCCACTCAGGTCAGCGAGGGTGCCGTGGACTGCGGCATCATCTATGCCACCGACGCCCACTCCGCCAATCTGACGGTGGTGGACAGTGCCACTGCCGAGATGTGCGGTCAGGTCATCTACCCCGCCGCCGTACTGAAGGCCGCCCACAACGCCGAGGCTGCCAAGGAGTTCTTGGCTTACTTACAGACCGACAAGGCCATGACCGTGTTCGAGGGTGTGGGCTTCAGCGCCGTATAAAGGAGCAGACATGGACTGGTATCCGTTGTGGAACAGCCTGCGCATTGCTTTGATCAGCTGCGCAGCGGTGTTTTTTCTTGGCATTTTTGCAGCCTACTATATTGCCCGTCTGCCCCGGATGGTCAAGGGTGTGCTGGATGTGCTGCTCACCCTGCCCATGGTGCTGCCGCCCACGGTGGTGGGCTACTTTCTGCTGCTGCTCTTCGGTGCAAAGCGGCCGCTGGGCATCTTTTTCATGCAGCATTTCGGGGTAAAGCTGGTCATGAACTGGTACAGCGCCATCTTTGCCTCCATCGTGGTGGCATTTCCGCTGATGTACCGCACCGCGCGCGGCGCGTTTGAAAGCTTTGACGAAACGCTGGCGTGGTCGGCGCAGACGCTGGGACAGTCCGATCCATGGATCTTCTGGCGGGTGCGGATGCCCGCCTGCCGTCAGGGCATTCTGGCGGGCACGGTGCTGGCTTTTGCCCGGGCACTGGGCGAATACGGCGCTACCAGCATGATCGCCGGGTACACCCCCGGTAAGACCGCTACCATCTCCACCACGGTCTACCAGCTTTGGCAGACCAGCAATGACGCGCTGGCTATGAAATGGGTAATGGTCAACCTAAGCATCTCCGCCGTGGTGCTGCTGACGGTGAATATGCTGGAACGCCGGGACTTTCTGGTGTCCGGCGGGAAAAGGAGGGGGACGGCTTGAGCCTGCTTGTAGAAATTGAAAAGCAGCTGGGGAATTTCCATCTGGACGTCCGTTTTCAGGCGGAGACGGAAACGCTGGCCCTGCTGGGGGCCTCCGGCTGCGGCAAGAGCATGACCCTCAAGTGTATCGCGGGCATCGTGCCCCCGGACCGGGGCCGGATCGTGCTGAACGACCGGGTGCTGTTTGACAGTGAGAAAAAGGTGAACCTGACGCCACAGCAGCGGAAGCTGGGCTATTTGTTCCAGAACTATGCCCTGTTTCCCAATATGACGGTGGAGAAAAATATCCTCTGCGGCGTTCGCAGCAAGGACAAGCGGGAAAAGGCCGCCGCTCTGGCGGACGCCCTCCGCCGCTTCCGGCTGGAAGGGCTGGAAAAGCGGTATCCCGCCCAGCTTTCCGGCGGACAGCAGCAGCGGGTGGCGCTGGCGAGGATTCTCTGCTCCCAGCCGGAGGTCATTTTGCTGGACGAGCCGTTTTCCGCGCTGGACAGCTATCTGAAATGGGACTTGGAGCTGAAGCTGTCCGATTTTCTGGAGAATTTCTCCGGACCGATTTTATGGGTGTCCCATGACCGGGGCGAGGTGTTCCGCAACTGCAAGCGGGTGTGCGTACTGGATCAGGGGGCCTCGCAAGGAACCTTCACTCTGCGGCAGCTGTTTCACGAGCCAGAAACGGAGGCTGCCGCCCGACTCTCCGGGTGTAAAAACATCGTGGAGGCCGTACCGGCAGGCAGCGCCGTAACGCTGCCTGCGTGGGGCCTGACGCTGAACTGCGGTAAACCGGTCCCGGCGGATGTCCGTCAGGCAGGCATCCGGGCAAGACACGTGATGACGGTGCCGGAGGGCACCCCGGACGCCTTCTACTGCACGGTGGAGCGGGTCATTCAGGATGTGTTCACCACCATCGTCCTGCTGCGGCCGGAGGGAGCCGCGTCCGGTGCCCCCCTCCTGCGGATGGAACTGGAACGGGATGATTGGCGGCGGCTGAACCGCCCGGAAGGGCTTTGGATCGCCATCCAGCCAAGGGATATTCTACTGTTGAAATGAGGAGATGATCGTATGTATCGTGCTGCTGTATTGACGGTCAGCGACCGTGTTTCCCGGGGCGAGCGCCCCGACGAGGGTGGTCCGCTGGTGGCAGAGCTGCTGAAAAACGCAGGCTATGAGGTGGTTCGGACCGATGTGGTGCCGGACGAACAGGCGCAGATCGAAGCGGCGCTGCGGCAGATGGCCGACGGCGGTAACATTCAACTGCTTGTGACCACCGGCGGCACCGGCTTCGCCCCACGGGACGTGACCCCGGAGGCCACCCTTGCCGTGTGTGACCGGCTGACTCCCGGCATCCCGGAGGCCATGCGCTATGCCTCCATGCAGATCACCAGCCGTGCCATGCTGTCCCGGGCGCTGGCGGGCATCCGGAAAGGGACCTTGATCCTGAATCTCCCCGGCTCCCCCAAGGCGGCTCAGGAGAATCTGGAGGCGGTGCTGCCCGCCATCGGTCACGGTCTGGAAATGCTCTCCGGCTGCCCCGCCGACTGCGCCAAGCTGACGGATTGACGCGGAAATTTCTTTCGTAATCGGCTGTCCTTCCCCCGCAAGCAAAAAATCGGCACCTGCCTCAAAAGCAGGTGCCGATTTCTGTTATCCTATCATGCGCTTGAATTTTTGGTGTAAGTGGCGTAAGTTTGGCGTAAATCCGCTTTTGCCCACTCAAAAAATCAAGCGATTTCAAGGCTTTGCGGCGTCTCTTAGTACATACCGCCCATGCCGGGGTCAGCGGGAGCAGCAGGTGCGGGGGGTTCGGGCTTGTCGGCCACCAGGGACTCGGTGGTTAGCACCATGGCGGAGACGGAAGCGGCGTTCTCCAGAGCGGAGCGGGTCACCTTGGCGGGATCGATGATACCGGCGGCGACCATGTCGCAGTACTCCTCCTTGTAAGCGTCGAAGCCGTAGCCCAGCTTGCCGGAATTGCGGACCTTCTCCAGGATCACGGAACCGTCCAGACCAGCGTTGGCCGCGATCTGGCGGATAGGAGCTTCCAGAGCCTTGGCAATGATCTGAACACCGGTCTTCTCATCGCCCTCCACAGTGTTCAGCAGAGCCTCCACAGCGGGGATGACGTTCACGAAAATGGTGCCGCCGCCGGCAACCACGCCCTCTTCCACAGCGGCGCGGGTGGCGTTCAGAGCGTCCTCAATGCGGAGCTTCTTCTCCTTCATCTCGGTCTCGGTGGCAGCGCCCACCTTGATGACGGCCACGCCGCCGGCCAGCTTGGCCAGGCGCTCCTGCAGCTTCTCCTTGTCATAATCGCTGGTAGTAATGGCAATCTGGTTACGGATCTGTCCCACGCGATCCTTGATGCCCTGGGCGTCACCGGCACCGTCCACAATGGTGGTGTTCTCCTTGGTGACCTTCACCTGACGGGCACGGCCCAGCATATCCACGGTAGCGGTCTTCAGCTCCAGGCCCACTTCCTCGCTGATGACGGTGCCGCCGGTGAGGATGGCGATATCCTGCAGCATCTCCTTGCGGCGGTCGCCGAAGCCGGGAGCCTTGACGCACACCACGTTCAGGGTGCCCCGCAGACGGTTCACGATCAGGGTGTTCAGAGCCTCGCCCTCAACGTCCTCAGCAATGATGACCAGCTTCTTGCCGGACTGGACCAGCTGCTCCAGGATGGGCAGGATGTCGGAGATCACGGAGATCTTCTTATCGGTGATGAGGATATAGGCGTCATCAATGACGGCCTCCATCTTCTCAGTATCGGTGACCATATAGGGGGTGATATAGCCGCGGTCGAACTGCATGCCCTCCACAACCTCGCTGTAAGTCTCAGCGGTCTTGGACTCCTCAATGGTGATCACGCCGTCGGCGGAAACCTTCTCCATGGCGTCGGCAATCAGCTTGCCGATCTCCTCGTCACCGCTGGAGACAGCGCCCACACGGGCGATATCGCTGGAGCCGTTGACCTTCTTGGCCTGCTTCTTTACCTCGGCCACGGCGGCTTCCACAGCCTTGGACATGCCCTTCTTCACAACGATGGGGTTGGCACCGGCGGCCAGATTCTTCAGACCCTCGTGGATCATGGCCTGAGCCAGCAGGGTAGCGGT
>ERZ773175.1321-NODE-1321-length-13868-cov-4.961196_pt1 | contig 13868 bp, 9 predicted proteins | sample MGYA00581004_ERZ773175 | MGnify/ENA primary metagenome ERZ773175 (study PRJEB29015, sample SAMEA2737834) | human gut metagenome | biome: human gut; feature: human-associated habitat; material: faeces | place: China | collected 2012 ...
ATTACGACTACGCCGAGCGTCCTGCTGCCTTGATCCTGGGTCGCCGCGGTTTTCTCGAATCCGCCGGCGGCGTGGCTGTACATCTGCATTTTGTAGGTGCGGCTCAGTGCACTGTAGCTGAAGCTGGTCTTGTAGTTGTCGGAGTGCACGATGCGTATCGTCCGGCCGGAAGCGGTGCCGCGCATGGTATTCTCGGCCCCAGTGCGGTAGTCCGCAAAACGGAAGAAGGTGGTGTCGTAATCGTATTTCAGGCCGATGCCCGCGTTGGAAGCGGCCTGCCGGATCTCCTTGCCGGAGGTGAACTCGGTGTGTTCATAGGCCACATCCCGGCCCCGGCTGTCGCGGTGAGCCACATGCGGATGGGTGGGAGTATTAAAGTAGCTCTTGCCGCCGATGTTCAGGCCGGAATAGTTGTATACGCTGATGAATTTGGTGCAGGCGGCGCTCTCACCGTCGTGGTAGTACAGCGCCTGATAGGGCATCAGCAGCTGCAGGAACTGGTCGCGGCCAGAGCGCAGCGGGCCGATCTCCGGGATGGAGTTGGCATCGTGGAACACCGCGCAGAAGCGGGTGATGCCGCCCTCCACCTTGCACTCGATCAGCAGATCGGCAGAGGAAAGGCCGCGCTGCGGACGGGCGTTCTGACGGGAGGTGTTGGAGATGTTGTTCACCATCACGCCCACGATACGGCCATTGCTGCGCTTGGCCTCACCGGTCAGCGGGTCGGCATCGTAAGCGGGCAGTGCGGCAAGACTGGCAGCGGGCTGCTCGCCTGCTGCCAGCGAGGAAGCAACCATGGCCTCCGAGGATGCAGCAGAAGAAGCTGCGCCGGAAGAACTGATGCCCAGTGTCTGCTGGAGCCAGCTGGAAAAATTGCTGCCCAGAATGGCACTGCCGGAAGCACTGCAGCTGGAAAGCGCCAGTGAAGCGGCAGCGGCACCGGTCAGGCGAAGAACAGTACGGCGAGTGATCTTCATAGGAAAAACCTCCTGCAAAAAACGTATCGGCGCGGCCCGGCAGAATGCCAAAGCCGGGAAAAAGTTTGCGGGTGCAGCGCGGCGGGCGCACACTGCCGGGCAGTAAAACGCAGCGCACTGCAGACGGATTTGATTTGATTGTAACGATTCTTGCCGGGTTTGTAAAGAGGAAGTTATCGGGATGAAGCCCCTTCCGCTGCCGACACCGGAGCATCTTCGATCTGCTGCGCGGATGAAAAGCGGAAACCCACACCGATGCAGGAGCTTTTTGCGCCTTTTTGCCCGGGAACCCTTGCATTTTTGCGCAAGTTGTGGTAATATTATTCGGCAGTATGTTCACTGCGGAAATATGCGCTCGTAGCTCAGCCGGTAGAGCATCTGACTTTTAATCAGAGGGCCAGGGATTCGAGTTCCCTCGAGCGCACCAAAATCCCACGAAGAATCGCAAGATTCCTCGTGGGATTTTCTTTTTGTTCTCAAGCTGCACGGTTTTTGCACGGTCCGCATTTTTCGTGTCAGATGGAGTAAGTCTGTGAATTACTCTGCAATTCGTGCTATTTTTTGCAATTCAGGTCAGCAGAGCCAGGCGAAGCTGCGCTTTTACGGCAGGGTCTGCGTCCTTCAGAAGCTCTAACAGTGCCGACACGGAGATAGTCGGTTCTGCTTCAACCGGGGCAGCCTGTACAGGTGTTGTTCCCTGTACGGCTTTCACATCACCGCCGGAGATCATCAGTTGGTAAGCAGAGCGCAGGCTGCGCGATGGAATCGCTGAATAGCACAAAAGCATGTTGGAGTCCAGATGTGAAGAAAAAACGGTAAAGCAGATAAAATCCACTTTACCGTTTTATAGCAATTCAACTTCTTCATGCAACAGCAATAGCGTTGAATTGCATATCGCAAATTGCTGTTTTAACGTTCCACTAACTTTTTGCCTTGCGATCAAGAAAGCACGTCTGCTAAACGCTCTACATTGAAAATATAATCGTACACTGCTATAATAAAATTGTGATATTATCACCAAAAATTCAAGATGCAAAGCGTTTGCGATTGGCAAACATTCAGGAGGAACGCATGGTAACAGGAGCCATTAAAAATAAGGTAGACAAAATCTGGACGGACATCTGGGCAGGCGGCATCACCAATCCGCTGACCGTCATTGAACAGCTGACCTATCTCATGTTCATCCGGTCACTGGACGAGAAAGAGCTTGCCACCGAAGATTTTGAGAACATGGCGGGCGAAAAGATGGAGCACATCTTCCCGGCCAGCGAAGCAGGACAGTCCATGCGGTGGAGCCGCTTCAAGGACAAGGACTCCCGCGAAATTTTCCTGACCATGCAGCAGCGGGTGTTCCCTGCCATCAAAAAGATGAAGTATGGCCGTCTGCCGGACTTTGACGCAAACGGCGAACTGGTGGAGATCGCAGACGACCCCACCCGCCCGGACGAGGGCAACACCGCCTTTGCGCGGTATATGGACGATGCCATGTTCCTGATCCCCACGCCGCAGGTACTGCAAAAGATCATCACCGGGCTGGAGGATCTTTACACCCACGACATTGCCGACCTTGATATGCAGGGCGACCTGTACGAGTATATGCTGGGCAAGCTGGCAACAGCAGGGCAGAACGGCCAGTTCCGCACGCCCAAGCACATCCGTGACATGATGGTGGAGCTGGTGCAGCCCACGCCGGATGACTTCATCTGCGACCCCGCCTGCGGCACGGCGGGCTTTCTGGTGTCCAGTGCGCAGTACCTCCGCACCCACTACGAGGACAGCATGACCCCGGAGCAGTGGCAGCATTTTGCCGGCCCGATGTTCACCGGCTTTGACACGGACCGCACCATGCTGCGCATTTCGGCCATGAACCTGATGCTCCACTCCATCACGAACCCGGAGATCGACTACAAGGACAGCGTGTCGAAGCAAAACTCCATTTGCAGCAAGTATACCGTTTGCCTTGCGAACCCGCCGTTCAAGGGCACCGTGGATGCCGAGAGCATCAACGACGACCTGAAAGCCGTCACCAACACCAAAAAGACAGAATTGCTTTTCCTTGCGCTCTTCCTGCGGATGCTCAAAACCGGCGGACGCTGCGCCTGCATCGTACCGGACGGCGTGCTGTTCGGTTCCAGCAAGGCGCACCAGAGCATCCGAAAAGAACTGATTGAAAACCACCAGCTGCGGGCGGTCATTTCCATGCCCTCCGGCGTGTTCAAGCCCTACGCAGGCGTGTCCACGGCGGTGCTGGTGTTTACCAAGACCGGCGCGGGCGGCACCGACAAGGTGTGGTTCTACGATATGAAAGCCGACGGCCTCTCGCTGGACGACAAGCGCACCGAGGTGAAGGAGAACGACATCCCGGACATCATCGCCCGGTTCCATAACCTCGACGCCGAAACTGAACGCAAGCGCACCGAGCAGAGCTTCTTTGTGCCCAAAGAAGAAATTGCCGCCAACGGGTACGATTTATCCATCAATAAGTACAAAGAGACCGAGTATGTGCCGGTGGAGTACCCCTCGACCACGGAGATCCTTGCCGACCTGCATGAGCTGGAAATGGAGATCACCAAGGGTTTGGCAGAGTTGGAGGAGATGGTGTGATGGCGAAGTTGGGAGAGGTTTGTACTATTGTATCTGGTTCGACACCAAAAACATCTGTTGCGTCCTACTGGGATGGCAACATCAAATGGATAACACCTGCTGAATTGAACGAAGATACTTTTTACATTATGGATTCAGTTCGGCACATTACCGAAGAGGGAAAAGAAAAAACAGGATTGTCTTATCTGCCGGCAGGAACAGTCATTTTATCTTCTCGCGCGCCGATTGGCAAAACCGCAATTGCCGGTTGTGAAATGTGTTGCAATCAGGGATTCAAGAACCTTATTTGCTCAGATGCGATTTATAATGAATACCTCTATTTTTTCTTGAAATCAAAAACAGACTATCTCAATTCATTGGGACGTGGCGCAACTTTTAAAGAAATTTCTAAATCCATCGTTGAAAATATTGAGATTCCGTTACCTGAGGTAAACCAGCAGAAAGAAATTGCAGAAAAATTCAAGAAGTTAGAGCAGTTGATTTCTCTTCGCAAGCAGCAGCTTGCCAAACTGGACGAACTGGTAAAGGCACGGTTTGTGGAAATGTTTGGGGATGTGTTGCTAAATTCTATGCAATGGCCTGAAAAAACGCTGGAAAATATGGCCGACATTGTTTCTGGGATTACGAAAGGCCGTAAAACAGCAGAAGCAGATTTGCAAGAAGTGCCATATATGGCGGTTTCAAATGTAAAAGACGGTTATATTGATTGGACAACTGTAAAGACGATTCTGGCAACAAGACAGGAAATTGAGCAATACAGACTGATGCCGGATGATATCTTAATGACTGAGGGCGGTGACCCTGATAAAGTCGGGCGGGGTGCCATAATCAAAGTGCCATTGAAAAACTCAATTCATCAAAATCACATTTTCCGTGTGCGATTGGATGAACAAGAAATTTTACCCTCTTTCTTTGCCGAATACTTACGTCATCAAAAAGCCAAGCGTTACTTTTTAGGGTGTGCAAAGCAAACCACAGGCATTGCAAGCATCAACATGCGACAGCTTAGAGCATTACCTACTCTTGTTCCACCACTTTCTCTTCAAAAACAATTTGCCGCCTTTGTAGAGCGTGTAGACCAGCAGAAGCAGACCGTACAGCAGAGCCTTGAAAAGCTGGAACTGATGAAAAAGGCACTGATGCAGGAATATTTTGGGTGAGGCGCAATCATGGAACTACATTTTGATTGGGAAATGTTCTGGCAAGCTGCAAGTGCTATTGCAACGACAGCGGCTGTAATAGTTGCATTATGGCAAACAAAATATGTGAATAAGAAACGAGTAAAGCTTATTTACGGAGAGCAGTTTCGATATAGTAGAAAGATTCAAGAAAATCGTGAGACTTATCACTACACGACAATAGATATTGTGAATACGGGCAATCGAAAAATTGTTGTTCAACAGTTGGGTGTAGAACTACCGGATGGATTTAGGTATAATTTGAACGAGGATATTGAATTTGATCGTCCGTTGTGTTGTTTTCCGATTGAATTGGAACCAGAGCAATTTATAAAATGCCTGTGGCTTAATGATGATTTTCGTGATTTGCTAGTCACAAGGCATTTACATGAAAATAACAAGCGAATAACATTTTATATTCAGGATTCTGCGGGAATATACTATAAAAGAAAAACGACAAAAACACCAAAGCAATTTTTAGAAGAAAATTAAAACACAAAGTAAGGCGATTTTATGGATTGGAAAGAGAGATTCCTGAAATTGTACACTGACGGAGATGTGGTGGACTATGGCAGGGCGCTAGAGCTGAAAAGCCGGAATTTGCAGGAAAAACTTTATCGCTTTCGTTCTGTAGACAATCTTGGATTTGTGGAGGACGAACTTAAAGGAAATATATTTTTGCCCTACATAGGAAGTTTAAATGACCCATTTGACTCCTGCTCGCTTTTGGAAAGTGGAAATCCAAGTGAATTGATGGATGTAAAGGAGTTTCAAGAGAATCTTATAAAAACCACAGACCGAAAAATCCCATCAGAAATATTTGAAGACCCAGATTGGTTCAAAAAAGTTGTAGAACATATGATGCAGACCAGTGAGGAGTCTTTACCCAAAAATACGCCGGAACTACTTTCATCGATTATCCGAGAAGAGTTCGAAAAGGTCAATGGCGTGATGAATGACGTGGTTCGTACTACTTCCCGCGTGGCATGTTTTACAGAGAAATTGACAAATCTTCCGATGTGGGCACACTACGCATGTCAACACAGCGGAATATGTATGGAATACGATATAAAAAGTATCGAGTCTGAGTATATAAAAAGCAGACTTTTCCCGGTTTTTTATGTTCGAAAACTGCCAAGCTTTGTTTCGCTTTCTCAGAGAAAACAAATGCTTCCGTTTATGATGACTGATTATCTGGCGATTCATAAGCTGGAGGATTGGAAGTATGAGAAGGAATGGCGACTGGTAATTGTGCCAGGGCATGAAGGATATTCTGAGGAAACGATGAGGAAGGACATGAAAGGAAAGGGAATGGCGCATAAGTTTTCACGTCCTAAAAAAGTATACCTAGGTGCCAAAATCGACGAAACAAAAAAGAAAGATGTTTTGAATCTGTGTCATAATTGCGGCGTGGATGTTATGCAAATGCAATGCACCGAATACGGGTTACAAGCTGTTCAAATCACAGAGTGATAAAATAAAAAGGAGCTGATTTTATGTCCAACTTCTCCTATCTCTCCACCCAACCCGAATACTCCATGTTTGCATCTGCCGCCATCGAGGCCGAGAAAGTGTTCTCCACCTCCCCGGCGATGTGCGCGGTGGGGTGCCGGAAGGCGTTGGAGCTGGCGGTGAAGTGGGTGTATGCGGCAGACAAAACCATCACGATGCCCTACAAGGACAACCTGCAATCCCTGCTGCACGAGCCGAGTTTCCGGTTCGCGGTGGACCGCAACGTGTGGAGCGTGCTGCCCAGCATCGTGAAGGCGGGCAATCTGGCAGTACATACGGGGCACAGTGTGTCGGCGGCGGATGCAGTGTTCAGCCTGCGGGGGCTGTTCGATTTCATCCAGTGGGTGGATTACTGCTACGGCACGGACTATGTGGAGCGCTCCTTTGATGAAACAGCCATCCCCGGCGAAAAGGTAGCACTGGACGAAAAGAAGATCCGGGAACAGGAAAGTTTACTGTCCCAGAAAGATGCCGAACTGGAAGCGTTGCGCAAGCAGGTGGAGAGCCTTTCGGCGGCGTACACGGCCAGCAAACAGCAGAACCAGCAGAGCCGCAGCTTCACCGCCGCCGACCTGACCGAGGCCGAAACGCGGCGGAAGATCATCGACATCGACCTCAAGGCCATGGGCTGGAAATTCACCGGGCCGGATGCCGATGTGCGCACCGAGTACGAAGTGGACAACATGAACGGCGTGCTGGGGCAGAAGGGCTATGCGGACTATGTGCTGATGGGCAAGGACGGCTTGCCGCTGGCGGTCATTGAAGCCAAGCGCAGCACCAAAGACCCCAACATCGGGCGCAAGCAGGCTCAGCTTTATGCAAACTGTCTGGAGCAGAAGTTTGGCCGCCGTCCGATGCTGTTTACCACCAACGGCTACACCACCTATTTCTGGGATGAGCAGAGCGGCCCGCAGCGTGCTGTGAGCGGGGTGTTCTGCAAGGACGACTTGCAGAAGCTGATGAACCGCCGCACAGAGAAAAAGCCGCTGGACACCATCGAAATTGACGATAAAATCACCGACCGCTACTATCAGAAAAACGCCATCCGGGCAGTCTGCGCCCACATCGCGCAGGGCTTCCGGCGCAATCTGCTGGTCATGGCTACTGGCACGGGCAAGACCCGCACCGCATCCAGCCTGACCGATGTGCTGAGCCGGGGCGGTCATGTGACCAACGTGCTCTTTCTGGCGGACCGCACCGCGCTGGTCAAGCAGGCAAAGGACGACTTCAAAAAGTATCTGCCGGACCAGTCGCTGTGCAACCTATGCTCCTCCAAGGACGATAAGGCCGCGCGCATCGTGTTTTCTACCTATCCCACCATGCTCAACGCCATCGACAACGCCAAGACCAAGGACGGCGTACCGCTGTTTTCGCCTGCCCACTTTGACCTTATCATCGTGGACGAGAGCCACCGCAGCATTTTCAAGAAATACCGTGCCATTTTTGATTATTTTGATGCGATTCTGGTGGGCTTGACCGCCACCCCGAAAACCGATGTAGACCGCAACACCTACGACTTTTTCGAGATGGAACACGGCATCCCCACCTACGCCTACGATTACGACACGGCGGTCTACACCGACCATGTGCTGGTGCCTTACTACAACTACGAGGTCAAGACGAAATTCACAGAAGAGGGCATCCACTACGACCAGCTTTCACCGGAGGATAAGGCCCGCTACGAGGACGATTTTGCCGAGGACGACACCCTGCCCACTTTTATCCCATCCGAAAAGCTGAATAAGTTCATCTTCAACGCCAACACCGTGGACACGGTGCTGCAAGACCTGATGGAACGCGGCATCCAGACGGCGGGCGGCGACCGAATCGGCAAGACTATCATCTTTGCCCAGAACAAGCGCCACGCGGAGTTTATCCGAGAACGCTTCGGCAAGCTCTACCCGCAGCTGGAGACCCAGTACCCGGGATTCATCCAGCGGGTGGTCTGCGACGACGCCTATGCGCAGTCCATCATTGACGATTTCAAGCAGCCGGACAAGCCGCCGTTTATTGCGGTCTCGGTGGATATGATGGACACGGGCATCGATGTGCCGGAGTGTGTGAATCTGGTGTTCTTCAAAAAAGTGCGCAGCAAAACGAAGTTCTGGCAGATGATCGGCCGTGGTACACGGCTCTGCCCATCCCTTGCCTGCGTGGATGCCATCGACGGCGAATATACGGGCAAACGGCGGTTTCTGATCTTCGACTACTGCGGCAACTTTGAATTTTTCCGTCAGAAACCCAACGGCTACGAGAGCACGGACACCAAAAGCCTGTCCGAGAGCATTTTCTGCAAGCAGGTGCGGATCGCCGCCGCGCTGCAGGATGGAGCCTATGGGGACGAAAAATACCAGAACTGGCGTAAAATTTTAACAGAGACCTGCCGTGCCGAAGTAGGAGCGTTGAACCCGGAGCTGGTATCCGTGCGGCTGCACCGACAGGCCGTGGAACACTATCAAAAGCCGGAAGCCTTTGTCAGCCTGACCGAAACGGACAAGGGTACTCTGATGAAAGAGGTGGCACCGCTCATCTCGCTGGACGACAAAGATGAAGCCGCCAAGCGGTTCGATAACTTTGTGTATGGCTTGCTGCTCTGTGAACTGGAAGGTCTGCCGGGGCTGGGCCGCGCCCAGAAACAGCTGCGCAATACAGCGGCAATGCTGGAAGGGAAGGCTACCATCCCGCAGGTGCAGGCAAAGCTGCCCCTCATCCGGGAGGTGCAGACAGACGAATTTTTGACCTCGCATGATCTGCTCCGCTTTGAGGAAATGCGGCAGGAACTGCGGGAGCTTATCAAGTTTCTGGTGGACGGTGTAGAAGGGCAAAAGCCTGTCTACACGGCCCTTGCCGACCCGGTACTGGAACAGACCGAGGGCAAAACGCTGGATTCCGGCTACGATTTCGGCGAGTACCGGGAACGTGTGAACCGCTACATCATGGAGCACCGCAGCGATACGCTGGCCATCCACAAGCTGACCCAGAACATTCCGCTTTCCCGGGGCGACTATACCGAGCTGGAACATATCTTCACCTGTGAGCTGGGCAGCAAAGAGGACTATGCACGGGAGTTTCGGGATACGCCCTTTGGTCTGCTGGTGCGCAAAGTGGCAAAGCTGGACCACGATGCTGCCATGCAGGCATTTTCCAAGTTCATCAACGACGAATCGCTGAATGCGAAGCAGATCGCGTTCGTGCAGAAGGTCATTCATTACATCGAGCAGAACGGTTATGTGGAAAGCAAAGCGGTGTTGATGAAACCACCCTTTGACCAGCCCATCCTGTTTACCCGCCTGTTTGATGGCAAAACAGGGAGTGAACTGATGGATACGATCAATTCCGTGAAAGAGAATGCCACCCATGTGACGGCATAAAGTAGTGGAATGTACTGATAAAAAACGGTATAATACGCTTGAACGATATTGAACTGAATTGCAGGTGATACCATGCCTTTTCCCCTCGACCATTACATTGAAGCCTCTCATGTTGATTACAAGGAACGTCTTGAAGAGAAAAAGCCGCGCAGCTGGCTGAAATCCGTGTCGGCATTTGCCAATACCGAGGGCGGACACCTGTTTTTTGGCGTAAAGAATGGGCCGCGCGAGGTCGTAGGATTGGAAAATCCGCAGGCTGAATAGATTCCCTCGAATCGAATGAAAACGAAAAAATGCCCGCTCACCGTGGAGATCCGGCTCCATCGGTGGGCGGGCATATCCAATAAAACACCAGGATACGATTATGCTTTTCGTAGTTCAGCTGGGATCTTGTTCTGGCTCAGATATCCCACAGGGAGGGCGCAGAGGTGGAAACTGCGGCGGCACCTGCGCGCATGGCGGCCATGACGTCGGCTTTGTCCCGCAGCAGGCCGCCTGCAATGACAGGCACCTGTGTACGGGCGTTGATCTCGGCGATGACCCGGGGCATGATGCCAGGAAGGATCTCGACAAAATCCGGCTTGCCCTGCTCCAGCTGACCGGACAGGCTGGTCAGCGAGAGGGAATCCAGGATGAATGCCCGCTGGACGGTCAGCAGGCCGCGGTGGCGCGCCCGGCGGATCAGGGTCGGGCGGGTGGAGATGATGCCGTCCGGGTGGCATAGGGCGTTGAGGGAGTCCACCGCGATCTCCCGCGACGAAAGGCCGTCCACAAGGTCGATGTGAACCACGGCCAGTTTTCCGGCATCATGTATGCGGTGCACCAGACCGTCTACGGTGAGCAAGGTGCTTGCCAGCAGAAAAACGGCGCTGCAGGGCGAAGCCAGCGCAGCAGCCAGGGATTCGTCCGTTTTCACAGCGGCGATCACCGGTTCGTTCAACAAAGTTTCGGCAAGAGGATGCATTGGGTAAGACTCCTTTCGAGCCAGATTTACAGAGATAGGGAGCAATCAGAAGATACGGCCCTTTCAGAAAACTCTAAAAGGGCCGCACCATGCGCAAACCAAGTTTATAAAAAATTGAGGGATTTGTAAAGAGGATTAAAGAGGCATTATTTATGTGCCTGCACGGCTGCATTATTTTTCTTCAGCAGTACAGCGCATGCTATGGTAACTACAAAGCCGATCGCGATCAGTGCGTAGACCAGAGCAGTGCCAGCGTACTGTGTTCCGGGGGTGTGCACGCGAATCTCGCAGATGCCCCACTCGCTGACAGCTGCAAGAACGCCGCAGAAGATGCCGCCAAGGTAGGGATTGCCCGTGTGCTGGTACAGGAGACGACAAATCAGGATCGCAACAAAGATGAAGCCGGGCAGCGCATACACTGCAGTTGCGGCAGAAGCCAGACCGCCGAACATCGGGTTCGAGCCGGTAGCCTTGAAGACGCCGTAAACGTAGCAGAGGACGAACAGAGTGGGAACCGATGCGATAAAGCTGATCAGAAGGTTAGAAAGCAGCTTGTTTTTGCCGAGCGCCGTGCTAAAGTTAAAACTGTTGACGCTGATGGACATGACAATGTAGTACACGAGATACATGGGTACAACAAGGAGCATACCCGGGATGCGGTTGGCTCCAAACTTCATAAAGCCCCAGTAAACGATCAGGAAGTTCACATCCACAAAATAGTCGACGGCAAAAACCATCAGGATCAGGGCAAAGACTGCAAGCAGGGCCGCGCCGATGGATTTGAGGAGTGCATGCCCGGAAATAGCGATGCCGGTATTCCGGAAGGAGAAACCGTGTTTTTTGCCGTAGGCCATGTACCACACCGTGCACAGAACAAGAGTCAGTGCGCCGCACAGCAGAGAGATCAGGCCGTGGTACGCAGGGTTGGCCGAGTGGAAAAGTGCATCACGGTAAGATGCCAGTCCCTGCTTGTTCAGGAATCGAATAATGAGGATGGACAGGACGGCACCGATGATCTGGATGCCCCAGAACCATGCAACTGCGTTCTTATCGCCAACTGGGCGAAGGTCCTGCTTGCCATTGTCGGCACACTGGAATGTCTTGACGGAGTTGACCAGCCAGACCATCAGAGACCCGGCAAACAGCAGCAGACCGGACAGGGCGATGATCTTGAAGATGTTCCAGATGGTATAGGTGTAGCTGCTGGCGCTCAGAGCAGTGCCAGTGGGCATAACACGGTTAAAGAAGGTCAACACACGGTTCATGACCAGCGGGGACCACCAACCAGCCATATGCGTCTCGTTAGAAACAAAGATCTGGCGGCTTCCGGTCTTTCCGCCGTAATCCTGCTCATAAACGGTCTCTGCCACGCGCTGTTCACTGGTGGTTGCGGGGTCGATACCGAAATACAGGAAGGACTGTGCACTGTTGTTGATCACATATTCTGCCGGGCTGGAAAGGTTGGCTGCATACTTGTTGGCGTCGTTGGAATAGGTACCGTTATCATTAGCTTTTTCCGAGAAGAAGAACTCGTCGTTCTTGTCTGCGAGAACTGCGACATCTCGGGCACCGTAAACATCGGTGTAGCCCTCGCTGTTACGCACGATGGGATCGCTGTGGATCAGGAAAATGGCCTTGACAACATTCAGACTGTCGTTATCGCACTGCAGTGCTTCGCCAGCTGCCTTGCCACCGCGGGAGTAGCCCAGCAGCGAAACTCGGTCGGTATCAACGTAGGGCAGAGTCACGCCGTAGCGTACCGCATCATAAAGGCCGCGGCCCTGGGTGAGCCATTCGGAGTCCGGCAGAGGTTCGCTTTCGCCCATGCCGTACATATCCACGCCGATCGCAACATAGCCGCGGCGGGCGAGCTCAATGCAGTAATGCTGCATTTCTTCTTTGTTGTTGTTTCCGCCATGCTGTACAAAAATAGCGGGCGCAGGCGTTTCAGCGGTGGCGTTTTCCGGAATATAAACATCCATCGCAAGGGTATGACCGGATTCGGATTCAATGGTAACGTTCCGGATGGTCGTTTTGCCGGAGTTCGTCTGTAAAATGAAAGAACCGGCAATGCCTACGATGATGAGCGCGATGCTGACGATGAGACTGATCAGCGGCCTTGAAAGTTTTTTCTCGTTCATATGGGGGACCTCCTTTTTGAATCTGATTTTTCCGTAATAAAAATGGGGACACACTGCATCTGGACGATACAGTGCATCCCCATCTCACTTCTCTTGGGATGCTTCTAGTATAGCGCTTTGTAACAAAATGTCAATAGAAAATAAACAATTAAAAAATATTTTGTGCGCGAATCATAAAGTTGGGCGAAAACGATCAATGCTCTGCCCAGTCGCAGCTGCGGCCAACAGCCTTGTGCCAGCCGGAGAGCAGGCGGGTGCGCTCGGCCTCGTCCATCTGCGGGGCAAAGGTCATATTGCAGTGCCACAGGCTGCGGATCTCGTCCCGGTCCTTCCATACGCCGGTGGCAAGGCCCGCCAGATAGGCAGCGCCCAGAGCAGTCGTTTCCCGGATGGCCGGGCGCAGCACGGTCTTGTTCAGAATATCGGCCTGGAACTGCATCAGGAACTGGTCGCGGGATGCACCGCCGTCCACCTTCAGCGAGGTGATGGGCACGCCGGTGTCCTTTTCCATAGCAGCCACGAGGTCCGCGCTCTGGTAGGCAATGGACTCCTCTGCCGCGCGGATGATGTGGTTCTGGGTGGTGCCGCGGGTGATGCCCACGATGGCACCGCGGGCGTACATATCCCAGTACGGTGCACCCAGACCGGTAAAGGCCGGCACGATGTAAATGCCGCCGTTATCCGGCACCTTCTGGGCGTAGTATTCCGCGTCGCGGCTCTCCTGGATCATGCGCAGGCCGTCGCGCACCCACTGGATGACGGCACCGCCCACAAAGACGCTGCCCTCCAGCGCGTACTCCACCCTGCCGTTCAGGCTGATGGCGATGGTAGAGATCAGGCCGTTCCGGCTGCGGCAGATGGTATCGCCGGTGTTCATCAGCAAAAAGCAGCCGGTGCCGTAGGTGTTCTTGGCCTCCCCCTTGCCAAAGCAGCTCTGTCCGAACAGCGCAGCCTGCTGGTCACCGGCAATGCCGGCCACCGGGATCTGCACACCGCACAGATCGGTGGTGCCGTAGACCTCGCTGGAATCCGTCACGCGGGGCAGGATGCAGCGCGGGATATCCAGCGCCTTGAGCAGGGTGTCGTCCCAGTCCAGCGTGCGGATGTTATACAGCATGGTG
>ERZ773175.1322-NODE-1322-length-13863-cov-3.370582_pt1 | contig 13863 bp, 10 predicted proteins | sample MGYA00581004_ERZ773175 | MGnify/ENA primary metagenome ERZ773175 (study PRJEB29015, sample SAMEA2737834) | human gut metagenome | biome: human gut; feature: human-associated habitat; material: faeces | place: China | collected 2012 ...
TACAGGAAAGCTGGTTAATGCAGACAGTGTTTCAGGAATAAGCTATTATGGAAGTTCTCTTGTTCTTGAATCAGATACAATATTAAGGAATTATTTTGAGTTGTCAGACGGATATAGTATTGATAATTATACATTTTATGTGAAGGATAAAGATGGAAACAAGAATATCATTGTTCCACAAAAGACAGATGCTTCATTATATTATATAGATATCAGTAATGTGAAAGCGTATGAGCTTGCTGATAATGTTAATATATACGTTCAGAAGAATGGAGATAGTGAAGATAAAATAATGATGCTTGAGTATGGTGCATATGTTTACGCCAGATATGTCGATAAATATTTAGATAATACAGCACTAAAGAATCTTATGACGGCAATGTATCATTATTGCAATGCTGCTACAGAATATGCAAATATATATTGATATTTTTAATATGTGACTATATAATAATTAGCAAGGGTCATTTTGAAATATGAGCTGATTAGCGTATTTCAGTTGGGGAAAGTATATTTTAATATGAAGTATTAATACACGACTTGTTATGAAAAGTTAAAAAATAGCGGGGAGGGTAAGACCAATTAACGTATGGTTAATGTAAACAAAACCAAAGAGAGTATTCAGAATGTTTTAATATTTATTACAGATGCAATAGCGCTTATAATGTCTTATTACATGTCTGGTTTTATATGGCTGATGGAAATAAGAAATAATACATTTTCATATGTAATGAAAGTGCTTAATGGCAATATAGTCACAATTATTATAGCTGTATTAATAGCTGCTTTATTCTGTAACATTAAAGGCGATGTACTTAATCGTGGCAAATTTGAAGAACTTGCTTCTGTTATTAAGAAAAGTCTTATTTCATCAGCTGTTATAGCTGTTTATGAACTTTTGAGCAAAACAGTACAGGGTGTTCCAAGAAGTGTGTATGTAATTACATTTTTTATGGGAACAGTGCTTATGTTTTTATTAAGGTTGCTGGTTAAAGTATATATGAAGTATCGTAATGGAGGAAAGCGTGCTAACAGTATACTTGTTGTCACTATTAAAGACAGGGCAAAAGATACACTTACTAAAGCTGTGGCAAGGAATGACTGGATGCATCGTATAGATGGTATTGTAATTACTGATGAAGATATGACAGGTCAGTCAATAGAAGGATTTCCTGTAGTTGCCAATGTCCACTCAATGATGCGTTATATTAAGAATGAGATTGTTGATGAAGTGTTTATTGATGTGGATTACAAGACACGCGAAAGTATCAAGCCTATGGTTATGGAACTTGAGGATATGGGTGTTACTGTACATCTTAAGATTGAAGTATTAGATGTATACAGGGATTTCGATGCGAAGCTTGGTTATCTTGGAAGTATTCCAGTTATTACATTTGCTAACAGGATATATAGCTGGAAGTCTTTATTCGTAAAGAGATGTATTGACATAGTTGGAGCTATCGTGGGTCTTGTATTTATGACAATTGCGATGATATTTGTTGCACCAGCTATTAAGATTGAGTCAAAAGGTCCATTATTCTTTAAGCAGAAGCGTGTAGGAAAGAATGGACGTTATTTCTATATTTATAAGTTCCGTTCAATGTATATTGATGCCGAGGAACGTAAGAAAGAACTTATGGCACAGAATGAGATGAATGGTCTTATGTTCAAGATGAAGGATGACCCTAGAATTACCAAAGTTGGTAAGTTCATAAGAAAGACAAGTATAGACGAGCTTCCTCAGTTTATTAATGTGTTAAAGGGAGATATGAGCCTTGTCGGAACAAGACCACCTACGGTGGGGGAGTTCAAGCAGTATAAAGGACACCACAAGAGAAGACTGTCTATGAAGCCAGGTATTACAGGAATGTGGCAGGCATATGGACGAAATAGTGTTATGGACTTTGATGAAGTTGTAAAGATGGATTTGGAGTATATCGATAACTGGAGCATACTTCTTGATATCAAGATTTTATTCAAGACAGTTGCAACTGTATTTACGAATCACGGAACATAATCAGAGAGGAATATGATGGGAAAAGATATAAAGGTAATAGTGGCTGCTCATAAGAAGTATGAAATGCCTAAGGATAAAATGTATGTACCAGTTCAGGTTGGTGCAGAAGGAAAGAAGGATATAGGTTATACCAAAGATAATACAGGTGATAACATATCATCTAAGAATTCTATGTATTGCGAGCTTACTGGTCTGTATTGGGCGTGGAAGAATCTTGATGCTGATTATATTGGTCTTGCACATTATAGAAGACACTTCAAAGGAAAGAAGAAGTCAGACAATATAATGGATAATATATTGTCATATGAGGAAGCTTCTAACCTGTTAGATAAGTGTGATGTAATAGTGCCAAAGAAGAGAAATTATATGATTGAAACAATCTACAGCCATTATGAACACACTCATCATATAGAAACATTAGATTGTACAAGAGAAGTTATAGCTGAGTTATATCCGGAATATCTTGCAACATTTGATGCTAATATGAAAAAGACATATATGCATGCATTTAATATGTTTATTATGAGCAGAGAAAATGTTAATAATTATTGCAAATGGTTATTTGATATTTTATTTGAAGTGGAAAAAAGACTTGGCGATAAAGAATATGATGCATTTCAGGCTAGATATCCAGGCAGATTAAGTGAGCTTCTTTTTGATGTCTGGATGAATAAGAATGGTTTAAATTACAAAGAAGTACCATTTATGTATACTGAAAAAATTAATAAAATCAAGAAAGTAAGATCGTTTCTTGCCGCTAAATTTTTAAAGAAGAAGTACAGCGGAAGTTTTTAAAAAGTTATAGAGTTTATGATAATCCCTTAATAGTCAAATTTACTATGAGGGATTATTTTAAAGTGCAAAAGTTATGACAGATTGAAAGGAATAGTTTAATGAGCATAAAGGTATTAGTATTTGGAATGACAGATAATCCAGGTGGAATGGAAAGCTGTGTAATGAATTATTATAGAAATATAGATTGGAGTGATGTCCAGTTTGATTTTTTATGTAATTGGGAAAATATGGTGTATGCAGATGAAGTTACAGCTAAGGGGTCTAAGATATACACAATACCACAGAAAAGCAAAGACTATAAAGCATATAAGAAAGCACTTGATGATTTCTTTAAAGCACATAAAGGTGAATATGATGTGTTCTGGTATAATACTTGTACATTAACTAATATTGATTACCTTGTATATGCTAAAAAATATGGAATTAAGAAAAGAATTATCCATGCACATAATTCTGGCAATGAAACTTCAAAGTTAAGAGGAATATTCCACTATCTTAATAAGACAAGACTCAGCCAATATGCAACTGATTATTGGAGCTGTTCAATGGTGGCATCAGAGTATTTTTATAATGAGAATATAATTAACTCACCAAAACATCATATAATTAACAATGCTATCCAGACTAAAGATTATGCTTTTGATGAAGCTGTTAGAAATGAGATTAGAAAAGAATATAAGCTGGAAGATAAGTATGTTATAGGGCATGTAGGAAGGTTTCAGTATCAGAAAAATCACGAATTCCTTGTTGATGTTTTTAATGAATATTTAAAGCTTGATAATAAGGCTGTATTAATGTTAGTAGGTCAGGGCGAAGGCGAGGAAGCAATCAGACAGAAGGTTGCAGATTTGGGAATGACCGAGAATGTAATGTTTATGGGAGTCCGTTCAGATGTTAATAAACTGCTTCAGGCTATGGATATTTTTGTATTGCCATCGCATTTTGAAGGATTAGGGATGGTACTTATAGAAGCACAGGCAGCAGGACTTCCTTGTATAACATCTAAAGCAGTTGTTCCAGATGTAGTTAATATCACAGGAAATGTAGATTTTGTTTCATTAGACGATGGGGCAGCAATTTGGACAGAGGCTGTAAATAATGATTTAAAGAAGAATATAGACAGAACAGAAGGTACTAAGTTATTGACAGAAGCAGGATATGATATAAGTACAGAAACAGGTAAGTTTATATCATACTTAAGGGAGTAATAATGAAAATATTAGTAGTTGGACAAAGCAACAATCCGGGTGGTGTTGAAACTGTTATTAAAAGGTATTATGAAACTGTTAAAGATGACGTGCAGTTTGATTTAATGGTATTTACGGATATATGCTATGATGAAGAATATTACAGAGAACATAATAGTAATATTATTTTTATAAAAAGCGCACAGTTTAGACAGCCATTTAAGTATAAAAAAGAAATAAAGACTTTTTTTGAACAAAACAGTGGAATATATAGTGCAATATGGTTTAACTGTTGTGATTTGGCTAATTGTGGTTATATAATGAAACAGGCAAAAAAAGCAGGAATAAAGAAAAGAATTATCCATGCGCATAATAATCAGTTAATGCATACAGGAAAGAAAAGAAAATTTTATGAATTAGTACACAATTACTGGAAGAATAATATAGACAGATATGCAACAGATTACTGGGCGTGTTCAGAATTAGCAGGAGAATTCTTCTACAAAAAGTCAATATTAGAGAGTGATAATTATAGAATAATTAATAATGCCATAGAAGTTAAGAAATATTGCAGAAATACAAAGATAAGAGATAAAGTAAGAACAGAACTTGGCATTGGGAATAATGATATAGTTGTAGGACACGTAGGAAGATTTCAATATCAGAAAAATCACGAACTGCTTATTGATATATATAATTCATTTCATAAGAAATATTCTGACAGCAGACTGCTTCTTGTTGGACAGGGTGTTGAAGAAGCGGCAATAAAGGATAAGGTTAACAAGTTAAAGCTTGAAGAAAATGTTATGTTTTTGGGCATAAGAAGTGATGTCAATGAAATAATGCAGGCAATGGATGTATTTGTGCTTCCTTCAAGATTTGAGGGGTTAGGAATTGTTCTTATAGAAGCACAGGCGGCGGGACTTCCTTGTGTTACTTCTAAGAATGTTGTGCCTGATATTGTAAATGTTACTGGAAATGTTGAATTTGTAGGACTTGATGAGCCTGTTGACCGATGGGTAGAAGCTATTGAGGCGCAGATGAATAAAGCTGTAGATTACGAACAAAGCAGTATTAAAGTTTCACAGGCAGGCTATGATATAGAGGTTGAAGGTGACAAATTTAAGCATTTTATTGAAGATTAAATGAAAGAGGATATGCTAATGAGTGATAAGTATTACATAAAAATACAGATTGACGAATCAAAAAATGCAAGTTCAAAGGCAGTTAATGACTGTAATCAGATTCTTGATAATAATGGAGTAAAGCCATACTATTTAAAGATTAAAAAGCATGGTAATAAATATATTAAGAAGATTAATAATTATCTTGAGTTAAACAAGATTAACAGAATACCTAAAGGTTCGTTACTGTTTGTTCCACATCCAATTTACCTTAATAAGAAATATATAGATATATTAAAGAAAGCAAGACAGACAAGAAATATAAAGCTGGCGTTTATTATTCACGATCTGGATTCATTAAGAAAGATGTTTCCAGAATCAGCGGCAGATTTTGAATATATGGATAATACAATGTATGGGATAGCTGATTATGTTGTATCTCATAATGAAAGTATGGTGCAGTATTTAGTAAGCAAAGGTGTTGATAAGAGCAGGATATATAATCTTAGGATATTTGATTATCTGACAGAAAGTAATCCTTCTGATAAGGAGATTAAATACTCAAAGACATTAAATATAGCAGGAAATCTTGATACTAATAAGTGTAAGTACATAAAAGGTCTTAATGATTTAGACAAATCAGTTAAAGTTAATTTATATGGTCTTAATTTTAATAAAGATATTTTAAATTCTAAATCAATTGATTATAAGGGAGCATTTCCGGCTGATGAGATACCATCTAAGTTAAATGAAGGGTTTGGTCTTGTGTGGGACGGAGAGGGTATTGACGGCTGTACAGGAAATACAGGAGATTATCTGAGGTATAATAATCCTCATAAGCTATCTTTATATCTTGTGTCAGGTCTGCCTGTGGTAATATGGAGTGAGGCGGCAGAGGCTCAGTTTGTTAAAGATAATAATGTAGGAATTGTTGTTAACTCAATTGATGATTTTTCTAACGCTTTTGATGAATTAAGCGAACAGCAATATTATGAAATGGTAGAGAATGCTAGAAAGATTTCTGGGAAGCTTAGAAATGGTGAGTATTTGTTAGATGTAGTGAAGAAGATTAATGCGGTATTATAGTGTAAAGGAGATATTTTTATGATTTATATTCTGGTTCTTTTTTTCCTGATTATGACTATCTTAACATACAAGTTATTTAAGGGAGAAATTGCAAATCCAGCATTTATATATTGTTTTATGTATTTTATAAGTTCTTTTTGTACTATGTGTAATGTTAAAGAGTGGAATATACATTTGGCTAATAAGACATTTTTAATATTATTTATAGGAACGATTGAGTTTGTTGCTGTTGTATGGTTAGTTGAGAAATTATTCAGATCTAAATGTACAGTTGAACATAAGAATGAAGAGTTTGCTGCAATTAATAAATATATTATGGCACTGTTAATTGTATATTCTATAGTTGTTATAGCATTGACAATATATAATGTATTAAAGATTGCTGATGCTTTTGGAACATATAATTCATTCACACAGGCACAGGCTTTATTTAAAGCACACACTTCATATAGTAATGATGCGTCACTGCCACATTATTTGAGTCTGATGTTTAAATTGTTAGAATTATCATCATATTACTGTATTATAGCTTATGTTAAATATGTTGTATATTCTGACAGAAAAGAAAAAAAGAGAATTATAGTAACCAAGTTATATTATTTAATTCCGTGTTTATTATATATAATAAAAGAATTGATATGTTCAAGCAGAATTTCCATATTAAGTATGTGCGTTGGAGCGGTTACAATAGCAATAATTTTATGGAGCCAGAAGAAGAACTGGAAAAGCAGAATTGCATTTAAAAATATTGGAATAATTGTAGCAGTAGGTGTAGTTGGAATGGTCCTTTTCTATTTGAGTGCTTCTTTAATAGGAAGATCTAATGATAAGAATTTGTTTAAATATGTAACAACTTATGCTGGTGGTTCTATAGAATGTTTAAATCATTATGTAATATTTCCAATAGAAGGTGAAAAGTCAGATATAGTTGGTAATGAAACGTTTTATACTTTATTACAGTCATTAGATAAGTATAAGATAACACATACTAATATTGCAGAGAAACAGACGGCACACTTAAGTTTCAGATATTACTATGATTCAATGATTGGAAATGTGTATACAGCATATCGAAGATGGCATCATGATTTTGGCTGGATAGGAATAATTGTACTGAATGGAATAATGGCTGCTGTATTTGCTGTAGGATATTATATACATAAATACAAACCAAATATGAAATTTAATGAATTGATTACGGTTGTATATATGTATTTAGCATATTGTGTTTATATGCACTGTATTGATAGTTATTTCTACACGACAGTATTTCAGATTACGTTTATAACTAATTTTGTTATATTTACAATTCTATATTTTATATTATACAAGTCAAAGCTTGCTGTTATAGAAAAGCCAGCTATAGAAGAAAAATGTACAGACGGGAAGATAAATGTATTAATGATTCTTCCGGGATTGAATGTGTGTGGAGGAATGGAATCCTTTATAATGAATTATTATAGAAATATAGATAAGGATAAGTTCCAATTCGATTTTCTTGTTCATAATATAGGAGATAATTCATATGCTGATGAAGTTAAATCACTTGGTGGAAATATATATAAAATGCCTCCATTTGGTTTAAAGACTTTAAAACAGATAAAGAATGAATATATCAGGATAATTAAGAGTAAAAAGTATCATATTGTACATTGTAATATGGCAAATGCTGCATTTATTTATCTTAAATATGCTGAGAAATATGGAGTCCCTGTAAGAATTTTACATAGCCACCAGAATAAGGCGGCAGATCAGTTATCACACGCAATTAGAAATATACCATTAATATTCTGGGGAAAAGACTATGCTAACTGTAATGTAGCTTGTTCTAATCAGGCAGGTGACTATTTATTTGGAAAAAATAATTATGGCTTGATTTCTAACTGCATTGATTATGATAATTATGCTTTTGATATTAATGTAAGACAACAGGCAAGACAGGAATTAAGATTAGGGGAAGCTTTTGTTATTGGTAATACAGGGAGACTTTGCCCTCAAAAAAACCAGAGCTTTTTATTAGATATTTTTAAGGAATATATAAAGCTTAACCCTGATACAAAGCTGTTAATTGTAGGAGAGGGCGAAGATGAGGAAAAGCTTAAAAGTAAGGCTGATGAATATGGAATAAGTGAGAAAGTTATTTTCACAGGTGCGAGAGCTGATATTAACAGATTACTTCAGGCAATGGATATATTCGTATTTCCATCATTATATGAGGGACTTGGAATATCGGTATTGGAAGCACAGGCAAGCGGCTTATACAGTTTATGTTCTTTAGGTGTTCCTAAGACAGCACAGATATCAGAATTATTTGAGCGTATGGATTTAAAGCAGGATGCATCAATATGGAGTAAAGAAATAGATACAATTCATATGAAGCAGACAGATAGAAACAATGTAGTGCTGGATAATAAATATGATGTTAAGAAATGTTCATCAGAATTATCAGAATTATATGTATCTGAAATAAAGACCTGTATTTAAAGAAAATAGGTGAGCATTATGAAAAATAAACAGAAATCATTAAAACTAAATTTTATAATGAATGCGATACTTACGATGTCCAGCTTTTTGTTTCCGCTTATTACATTTCCGTATGTGTCAAGAGTTCTGCTTCCGGCTGGAACAGGCAGGGTTTCATTTGCCAATTCGGTAGTAACGTATTTTGTTATGATATCACAGCTTGGTATTCCAACTTATGGTATAAGGGCTTGTGCGGTTGTAAGAGATGATGAAGAAAAGTTAAAAAAGACGGTGTATGAATTATTCATAATTAATGTTGTTATGAGTATTCTGGCGTATGTAGTATTCTTTATTGCATTAGCAAGTGTGCCAAGGTTAAGAGCCGACAGAAAGCTGTTTCTTATAACAAGTACACTGATATTCTTTAATACAATAGGTGTTGAGTGGCTGTATAAAGCACTTGAGCAGTATACATATATAACAATACGTTCAATAATATTTAAGTTTATTGCACTTATTGCAATGTTTGTATTAGTAAGAAATGTTGATGATTATGTTATATATGGAGGAATTTCCATATTTGCAGCTTCAGCATCTAATGTGTTTAACTTTATCAGATTAAGGAAGATAATAGGAACAAAGAAGGTATCTAATCTTAATTTTAAAAAGCATTTCAAGCCGGTATTTATGTTCTTTATAATATCCTGTGCGACAACAATATACACTAATCTGGATAATGTAATGCTTGGATTTATGAAAGATGATGTTGAAGTTGGATATTACAATGCGGCAACAAAGATAAAGAATATTCTTGTGAGTATTGTAACATCATTAGGAACAGTGCTTATGCCAAGAGCTTCTTATTATATACAGCAGGAAATGTGGGATGAGTTCTATAAGCTTTCTAAGAAAGCAATTAAATTTGTTCTGCTTGCGGCAGCATCTATGATGATATATTTTATGATATTTGCAAGAGAAGGCGTGCTTTTCTTGTCAGGAGAAGCATTTGGCGGTGCAGTAGTTCCAATGATTATAGTTATGCCAACGCTTTTATTTATAGGTTTAACTAATATTATGGGTATACAGATGCTTATTCCTATGGGAAAGGAAAATGCTGTTATGATATCAACTTTTGCAGGAGCAATAGTTGATTTGATACTTAATGCAATATTTATTTCATTCTTAGGTTCATCTGGTGCGGCGATTGGAACACTTGTCGCAGAGTTTGTTGTGCTTATTGTACAAATGGTATATCTTAAGAAAGATGTAAAGTATCTGTATTCTAATCAAAGCTATTTTAAGATTATAATTGCATTAGCAATATCAACAGTTGTAGTATTAGCTGTAAAGCATTTTATATCAGGAGTGTTAGTAAAGCTTGTAATATCAGCTGTGTTATTCTTCGGTGTGTATGTTGTTATGCTTTACATTATGAAAGAAGAAGTTGTTAGTGAGAATTTGAATAAGATATTTTGTAAAATAAGAAAGAAAAACTAATGAATGTTAATTACTTTAAAAATTTATTAGCAAAATCAAAATCAAACAAAAATATATAATAGAAAAGAGGAAAATGTAATGTACGATTATTTAGTAGTAGGTTCAGGTTTATACGGAGCTATTTTTGCACACGAGGCAAAGAAGGCAGGAAAGTCAGTGCTTGTAGTAGATAAAAGACCTAATATAGCAGGTAATATCTATACAGAGAAGCAGGAAGGCATTAATGTACATAAGTATGGTGCACATATATTCCATACCAATAATAAGAAGGTGTGGGAATATATCACACAGTTTGCTGAATTTAACAGATTTACTAACAGCCCGGTAGCTAATTATAAGGGTGAATTATATTCAATGCCTTTTAATATGTACACATTCAATAAAATGTGGGGCGTTGTTACTCCTGAGGAAGCTGCTGCAAAGATTGAAGAGCAGAAGAAAGAGATAACAGGCGAGCCTAAGAATCTTGAAGAACAGGCTATATCACTTGTTGGCCGTGACATATATGAAAAACTTGTAAAGGGTTATACAGAGAAGCAGTGGGGAAGGGACTGCAAGGATTTACCAGCATTTATTATTAAAAGACTTCCAGTAAGACTTACATTTGATAACAATTATTTTAATGCTTTATATCAGGGAATTCCAATGGGGGGATATACAAAGATGGTTGAGAATATACTTGATGGCATTGAAGTAAGATTAAATACAGATTATCTTGAGCATAAGGAAGAACTTGATGCACTTGCAGACAAGGTTGTATACACAGGTCCTATTGATGCTTATTTTGATTATAAGCTTGGAACACTTGAGTATCGCTCAGTAAGATTTGAAAATGAGACACTTGACAAGCCTAATTTCCAGGGAAATGCTGCTGTTAATTATACAGATAGAGAGACTCCTTGGACACGTATTATTGAGCATAAGTGGTTTGAGTTTGGTAAAGATGAAAATGGCAATGACCTGCCTAAGACTATTATAAGCCGTGAATATTCATCAGAGTGGAAGCCGGGTGATGAACCTTATTACCCAGTAAATGATGAGAAGAACGGAAAGCTATACGAGGAATATAAGAAGCTTGCGGATGCCGAGGATAAGGTTATATTCGGTGGAAGACTTGGCGAATATAAGTACTATGATATGGATGCTACAATTGCCTCTGTACTTGATAAGTGTGAGAGTATTTTTGGAAAGTAATGGTTACATTGTGAATGAAAAATAGAATTGTAAAGTTGGATATAGCTAGGACATTTGCGATACTATGTGTGATTTTATGTCATTGTAGTGAAATGACATATTTTAATGACATGGTAGTTCTTAAAAATTTAAAAATTACATCTAGAATATTTATGATGGGTACATTTACAATTGGCAGGTTTGGAGTTTCAATATTTTTATATCTTTCAGGTGTATTACTGCTTAGGAAAGTAATAGAAAAAGATGAAGATATATTTAAGTTCTATAAAAAAAATTTGCTGCCTTTAATTGCGGTTAATGAAGTCTGGCTTATTATATATAAAATATATGAAGTATTTGTATTAAAGCAGGTATTTAATTTTGTAGATTTTATAAAAGAATTATTGTTATTTAAAAATTCATCAATGACTAATATGTGGTATATGCCTATGATAATTGGAATATATATTGGTGTTCCATTTTTGGCTAAAATTGTAAAAACATTTTCTTTTAAATCAATTTTACCTATTATGACAGCTACATTCATTTTCTGTTATATAGAGCCGCTGTTAAATGTGATAGCCAGAATTTCTAATAATGGACAGACTTTCGGCTCCGAAATGAGCATACCATATATGGGAGCAATCTATGGATTATATTTACTGGTTGGATATTACATATATGATAATCAGGTAAAAATAAAAAAGATAAGAAATTGGCATTTAATTTTAACAGCTATATTGAGTTATGTTGTAATTATGTGCTTTGAGGTGTATTCATTAAGTGATAAATCACATTATATATATAAAGTGTGGTACGATTTTCCGTTTTTATTAATATGCACTGCTTGTTTATTTACTTTATTTACAAGGATTGATGATAATGTTATAAATGAGAGGATATCTAATATATTTACTTATATAAGTAGAATAAGTATGGGTATATATTTTGTACATATTATAGTCATTATGACTAAAATAAAATATATGGGACAAATATTTGCAAGCCTTTCATTAGAAACAGCATTTTTAACAATTATAACAATAGTACTATCTGCTGTTATTGTAGGGGTGTTGAGCAGAAATAAATATGTTGCCCGATATATATTTCTCATTAAGCATTAGATAAAGAATATTTAAGAATACTAGGTTGTCAAATGTTTAAATACGTTCTATAATTTGGAGGTGGATATGAATAGCAGACTGCTATATATGGATAATTTAAAAGGAATCTGCATATTATTAGTTGTATTTTGCCATTATACGTTATTATCAGGTAGTTCAGTAGTTGGTAATGCTATTATGACATTAGCGTGGGCAGCAGTACCTTGCTTTATGATGATTACAGGGGGATTGTTGTGCAGGAAGAAGTCTGATTTTGATTGGAAGAAATATATAAAAAGATATATGTTGTTATAATTTTATGGAGAATAGTATATATTCTAATTTATATTGTAATGAATGGAAATATATATACAGGTAAAGATATAATAGCAGGAATATTCTTTATGTCGGATGTTAATGGAATTAATATGGACGTGTTTTGGTATATGAAGGCCTATCTGGTTACATATATGATATATCCTGTCATATGGTTCTTATTAATGAATGGTGGAAAAAAATATATGCTTAACATAATGGTGGTAACGGGAGTTTCAGGTATATTTATTCCAACAATGAATATGATTGTAACACATTATATTAATTTTTCTATATATGATGCTGCTTACCTGACACCGTATTTAAATTATCCGTATATGATTTTCTATTTTGTTCTAGGTGCTTTTCTTTTAGAATATAGGGAAATGATACATATTAAAATTAAAAAGAATATGCCAATAATATTATTTGTTATTGGATTTATGTTGTTATTTATTGTTAAGTATAAGGAAACTGGTTCGTTTAGGTGGAATAATATTTATATTTCCAATGGTTATAATAGAATATCAACATTAATAATGTCGGTAGGACTTTATCTTTGCTTCGATTTCTATTGTGATATAAAGCTAGGGCTTGGTAAATTAATAGGACAATCAACGATGGGAATTTATTATATGCATTATATAATATTAGCTGTGTTTGATAAGTATTTATATTCTGGTATAGGGATTGAATATTATTCTACTATAGCCAATAGTTTAAAAACGATAATTATTACATTTATATGTATTGTATTAACAATAATCATAAAAAAGATTCCATTTATAAAAAAGATGGTTGTATAAATTTTTGTTTTAAGGGTTGTTAAATACTATATATATTTTTGCTAAGGAGGTTTTATTTTGAAAAAATTATTAATTGGTGTAGGGCTTGCCTGTGGTTTAATGTTGTTATGTAATATCAATGCTTTTGCATATGATGAAAATTCAGACATTATAGAGCAGGGGAATGAATGGGTATACGTTAAGAATGGCGTTGTTCAGTATGATTACACTGGCATAAGAGATAATTGTAATGGCTGGTGGAGAATAGAGAATGGTGTAGTTAATTTTAATTATACTGGTTTAGCAGACAATGAGAAT
>ERZ773175.1325-NODE-1325-length-13817-cov-2.603546_pt1 | contig 13817 bp, 12 predicted proteins | sample MGYA00581004_ERZ773175 | MGnify/ENA primary metagenome ERZ773175 (study PRJEB29015, sample SAMEA2737834) | human gut metagenome | biome: human gut; feature: human-associated habitat; material: faeces | place: China | collected 2012 ...
GTTCGGCAATAATGTATTTGCCCTCGCCATTTTGCAGAATGAGCAGCAGATCAGCAAAACTCAGGTCGGCGATCACCTGCCAGTCGGCGACCAGATGATGCAGCCATTCACGATCTTCGTCATCGAAATCGGGACGGGTCGTCAAGATATGTGAGAAATCAGCCATGCAACCATAATACGCATCAATGGCGAGGTTGCATACCATATGCCCACGTATAATGCGGAAACGCCGATTGACATATCCGACGGTTACGCTAACGTAGGTTACGGTTCCGTAACTTATAGTGGAGGCATCCGATGGCGAAACCTACAAACGCAGAAATCGAGGCGAAACGCGCGGTCATCGCCGAAGCACGCGAGCAGGCCCTGCAGGCGAAAGCTGAGACCATTCGCGTGAAGGCGCACAATAAGGCCGAGAACATTCGACGCAAGGCGGATGCAAAAGCCAAACGTGCCATCGCCAAAGGCGAAGCCCATGCCGCAAAAATCGAAGGCATCGTCCCCGCCGAAATCGAACGCAAAATCAGACTCGACGTGCATGGCAGGCCAAAGCCGCTCCTGCGTGGCTGGATCCACGCCATCGCCACTCCCCTGGCTCTTGCCGCGGGCATCGTGCTGATCTGCCTCGCTCATGGCACCGGGCTCAAATGGGCGTGCGCCGTGTTCATGACCTGCTCGCTGGTACTGTTCGGCAATTCCGCCTGTTATCATCTGGGAGATTGGTCACCACGGGTTACCGATGTGCTCCGTCGCATCGACCATATGAACATCTTTTTGCTGATCGCCGGCACTTATACGCCCGTTTCCTTCGCGCTCACGCCATTCTGGCGTGATTCCATCATCGCGGGCATGTGGATCTGCACCACGGTGGCGCTCATCATCCATGTCATCTGGATCAGCGCGCCTCGCTGGCTTTATGTTCTTGTCTATATTATTTTCGGCGTGTCCGGCGTCGCGTTCATGGGATTGTTCTGGATGTCCCCCTATGCCGGACCTACCGTGGTGATACTGCTGTGTGCCGGCGGCGCCTGCTATATCGCCGGAGCCATCGTGTATGCGCTGCGCAAGCCCGACCCCTGGCCGAAGGTGTTCGGCTTCCATGAGATCTTCCATACCGGAACCGTGGCGGGATACGCCTGCCACATGGTGGCCATCTACATGGTGATCGTGCAATTGTGGCCCTAAGGCGTAATCAACCCCACATGGACAAAACAAAATAAGCCCGTCCCCTCATCGTACGAATGCGATGGAGGAACGGGCTGTTGTTTTCGTCACACGTATGTCAGGCGAGCGGCTTGGCTTCCTTGATGGTCACGGAAATCTCACGGCCGTTCGGAGCGGTATAGGTCACCGTATCTCCGGCATGAGCGCCATTGATGGCGGCGCCAATCGGCGATTCAGGACTGATGATGCTGTAATCCGTGGCGATGGACAGGTCTCGCGTGCCAAGCACGTACACCATTTCACGTCCGTTGACTTCAAGGGTCACTAGGGATCCGTCACCGACCTCACCGGCCTTGGGCGCAGTCAGAATCTTCGCATTGCGCAGTTTGACGGTCAGTTCGTCGATGCGTCCCTGATTCACGCGCTGCGCCTCACGGGCAGCCTGATAGCCGCCGTTCTCGCTCAAATCGCCTTCGGCACGCGCCGCGGAGACCTTGGACAGAATCTCGTCACGGTACTCGCCCTCACGCCAGGCGAGTTCTTCTTTCATCTTGTCGTACGCCTCCTGCGTCAGCAGGATCGTCTTTTCTTCGGCCATGTTATCCTCCTTGACCTTGGAAGAATGATACCCGTCAATCAGCGGGTGGAGATGATGTCGATCACGAACACCAGCGTGTCCTCGCCGCCGATGCCGGCCTGCGGAACGCCACGGGAGCCATAACCGTACTCCGGCGGAATGGACACCACCAGGCGGGAACCGACGTTGTGTCCCGGAACGGTCTGATCCCAGCCCTTGATGACCTGTCCCACACCGATGCCGAACGTGGCCGGCTGGTGACGGTCGAAGCTGGAGTCGAACGGGGTGTCCTTGCCCCAGACCACACCATGGTAGTTGACGGTGACGGTGTCTCCACGGCGGACCATCGGGCCATTGCCTTCAAAGAGCTCCACGACCTTCAGGCCGGCGGGAGCGATCTCAGTCGGGAATTCGATGGTCGGGCGATCGCCGAATTCGGCATTGACAACAGGCATTTCAGATGCCATGGTGAACCTCCTTGAAAAAACACAGTGTCACCAAGATTAGCACCATCCATCGCTAGCATTCAACAACATTGACCGCAAGACCGCCTTTCGACGTCTCCTTGTACTTGGCCATCATGTCCTCGCCGGTGTCCTTCATGGTTTTGATGGCTTGGTCAAGACTCACGATATGCGTGCCGTCGCCCAGCATGGCCATACGGACCGCGTTGATGGCGGTATTGGCCGCCATGGCGTTGCGTTCGATGCAGGGAATCTGCACCAGACCACCGACCGGATCGCAGGTCAGTCCCAGATTGTGCTCGATACCGATTTCCGCGGCATTCTCCACTTGGTGAGGCGTGCCGCCCATCACGGCGCACAGCCCCGCCGCGGCCATGGAACAGGCTGTGCCGACCTCGCCTTGACATCCGACTTCGGCACCGGAAATGGACGCGTTGCGTTTGAACAAGTATCCAATCGCCCCTGCGGTCAGCAGGAACGTCACCACACCATCCTCATCCGCATGATCCACGAAATGCCAATAATAGTGGAGCACCGCCGGAATGACGCCAGCCGCACCGTTGGTAGGCGCGGTGACGATGCGTCCGCCTGCCGCGTTCTCCTCGGAAACCGCCAATGCGAACAGGTCGACCCATGCGGCGTCCGATGATTCGAGTACAGCGTCGGAGCGCCTGCCGTCCCGTTTGAGCACGTCGCTGTTGGATGCGAGCCTTGCATACATTTTTGGCGCCCTGCGGGGCACGTCAAGGCCGCCAGGCAGAACGGTTTGGTTGGTATTGCAACCGTGCTGCACGCAGCGGCGCATCACATGCCATACAGTGTCCAAATCGCTGCGCACCTGCACGGCGGACCGCATGGCCGTCTCATTGGCCCACACCACATCGGCCACACTCATGTGATGTTCATCGCACAGCGAGATCAGTTCGTCGCATGTGGTGAACGGATAGGGCATGTCCATATCGATATCGGTTGAGGAATCGTCGGTCTGATCGGCGAAGGCCGTTCCCGCAGGGGGTTTCTCATGGATGCCGATCATCAGGTCGTCGGCGTCGCCTTGTCTGACGAATCCACCGCCAATGGAATACCAGACCTGTTCGTCGATGAGATTGTTCTGCCGGTCGAAGGCTTGGAATCGCATGCCGTTGGGATGGGCCGCCATGCGGTGCCATACATCCATCACCACATCGCGTCCGTAATCGAAATCGATGCGATGCGTGCCGTTGAGCATCAGCTCGCCGCCTGCCTCGCATTCCATACGGATATTGCTCATGTGATCGGTATCGACGGTTTTCGGTACGTTGCCTTCCAAGCCCGCCCCCGTGGCGCGATCGGTGCCGTGCCCAAGACCGGTCAGGGCGAGCGAACCATACAGTACCGTTCGCACGCGGCCGACCCGGTTCAGTATGCCGTCACGTTCAAGGGAGGCAGCGAATCTGCTGGCCGCGACCATCGGTCCTACGGTGTGCGACGAGCTGGGGCCGACGCCGATGGTGAACATCTCCAGAATGCTGAACATGTATATTGCGCTCTCTTTTCCGCGTCTTCGCCGTCACGCCGCGTAAAGCACGCTGAACATGCGAATCATGATGAGTAGGCCGATGATGGCAATGACGATTTCCGCGATAAGCAGAATTATCGCAACGGTTTTGCGATTGCCGAGTTTGACGTCGAGCAGTTTTGCGAAAAGGAAAGCGACGAAGCCCAAGGCTGCTCCGTTCAGCGCGATCGCGCCGACCTGGCCGTTGGTAAGAACGCTTTCCCCGACTTTGGCGAGTATCGAATTGATGGTGGCGGTGAACACCAGCAGGCTCCATACGCCGTATCCAATCAATCCTACCGCCGCATAGCCGAACGGGCGGAATCGTTCCTTGAGTTTGAAAGTGAACGATTCGGCGCACCACAACAATGCGAAGCCCACGACGAAGGTGAACGCCACGGCAAGGAATGCGGCTTCCAATGCCCACGGAACGAGTGCCAACGAATGGTCCATCAAGGTAAAGTACAGCGGAGAACATGCGATTTCGCCGATAGCGAGCACGCCGGCAACGATAATCGCCTGCGCAAGCATCAGGGGGATTTCAGTGGCGGGCTGTTCGATTACAGGCTTGATGTCTTTCGAAGTCATGCGTCATCCGTTTCAGTCGGTGTCATACGGTTTGTAATGTCCGACAGTGTACCTACGGAATGTTTCGGGAACGATATGCCACATTTTGCCTACACATTGCCCACATTTTTCCATAACCCACCGTGGAAAAGGGTTGAATCGCAGTGAATCGCGATGATGCCAAAACCGTTGGAGAATAAAGGAAAACCGCCATCTCTGGCGGTTTCCAAAAGTGCCTCCAGCGGGACTCGAACCCGCAATCCGAAGAGGTCGATTTTAAGTCGACTGCGTATACCGATTTCGCCATGGAGGCTTTGCGCCGGCCAGAAGAAAAAGCCGACGCCAAGCTATTATGCCACGTCAGCGCGCAGCAAGCAATCTCTTGCCGTAATCCAGCACGATGCCGTCCAACAGACCATGCTCGCTGGCCATGAAGGAGTCGATGCGCTGGCCATGATCCTCATATGCGGCTTCAGACACCTTGGCAAGCACACGGTTCCACACCAATGCGCCGCCGCCGACCACATCGACGCGTCCGGGATGAATGGTCTTGTAGGTCAGACGCTCCTCACGAGGCATGTGCAGGAACCGGTTGTCAACGGCATAGGCATCTTCCAGCGTGCAGCGTGCGCCGTCCACGGCGGTGTGGTCGTATTCCGTCAATCCCATAGCCAATGCGGTCATGGTGGTGACCGTTCCGGACACGCCGATGATGGTGTGGGTCTTGCCGGCGGGAACGGTCTTGAACGCCTCGTCGATATGCGCGTCGATATCCGCGACCGCCTCGGCGATCTGCCCCTCGGTCGGCGGGTCGTTTTTCAGATGACGCTCCGTCATACGGACAGACCCGATATTCATGGAGAACGCGGCCTGCACCTGCGTGCTCGGATGGGTGACGCCGTCGCCTCCCAGCACCAGTTCGGTGGAACCTCCGCCCAAATCGACCACCAGATAGGGGGCCTCGACCTCGCGATGGACGATGCTGGTGGCACCAAGGAAGCTTAAATCCGCTTCCTCCGTGCCTGGAACGACTTCGGGACGCACGCCCAAGATCTTCTCGATGTTGTCTTCGAATTCCTCACGGTTCTCGGCATCACGGGTGGCCGATGTGGCCACGAAGCGGATGCCGTCCACGGGATGTTCGGCAAGCACGCCGGCGAATTCTCGGGCGGCCTCATAGGCGCGCGCCAACGCCTCGTCGGCGAAGCGATGGGTTTTGTCCACGTCCTGACCGAGACGAATCACCCGCAGGATGCGCGGAACGATGTCTTCCACACCATCCTCGCTCACACGCGAGACTTTCAGACGAATCGAATTCGTGCCGCAATCAATACCGGCAACGGTTACCGACTTCATTACTCCCACCTTCTACTCTTCGTTTTCCACTGCGCAACGGCATACGGCCGGATCGAACTCATGTTTGATGGCGGACAGGGCCATATCACCGATGGGGTTGGCGCCCTCACCCATCACCAGCGTCTGGGCCAACAACGCATGCAGGCATTTGACACGCACCGGCATGCCGCCGGCACTGGTGCCTTCGATGTGTTCCTCGCTGTCTTCCAAGGCCAAAGCGATTTCATGGCGGAACGCGAGGTACAGTTCGTGGGCACGTTCGTATCCGGCACGCAGATCCTCGTTTTCGGCCAGCATATCGTTGTATTCCTTCATCTTGCCTTCGGCTTCGATGTGGGAGATGGCCTTCACCGCTTCGGGCCCGGTCAGATAGCAGGTCGTCGGGAACGGGACACCGCCTGGAAGCAACGGCCGGGTGACCACAGCCAAAGGCCGGCCGCATACGCAACGGGCTCCGACGGCGACCATGCCGCGCGGGTAACGTCCAAGCTGACGCTCCACCACGGCGATATCATGTTCGGTGGCGGGTTGGGCAAGCACTTTGTCCGCCAAACCCTTGGCCTGTTCGATAATCGTCATGTCCATGTCACTCCTGTCCGTCTTCCGACGGCTGCTGACCGTCCTGTTGCGATTGGCCAGTCTGTTGTTGACTGTCCTGTTTGTCTTCTTCGCCGGCATGCTGCGACTGTTTCGTCGAGTCGGCCTTCACGGGATCCGACCGATCCGCCTGCTTGAAGGAATATGCAAGTTCCTTATACCACGGCAGGGCGGTTTTCGGTGATTCGTCGTATGTCGTCCCTTTTTTCGGCTCGCTCTTGCCGGTCACCGCTTCGGGATGCTCGACACGAATCGCCTGTTCGCCGGGGAAGACGAATCCCAAACGATCCCTGGCCTGGGCGGTGACATACGCCTTGTCATCCCATCTTGCGATATCGTTCTCCAGCTCGCGTTTCTGCGCGACCAACGCCGCTTCCTGTTTTTTCAGTCCGTTAAGCTCTGCCAGATTCAACGCATAGGTATGGAATGTCGATGCCAACTGGATGGTTCCCAAAGCCACGATGAACAATGCCACGAAGAACGCGACCGGGCCGGCGCCGCCGCGTTGTGATGGTTTTTTTCGTGCCTTCGAACTCATAGCAACGAAAATACCCGTCGCGTTCGACTTGGAACACGACGGGTATTTCTATGTCAACGCATTCATGATGCGCTGGCTACGCTCACTTGGCGATGTACTTCTTGCAGGCCTTGAAAGCGCTGTAGCCGGCGTACTGAGCGGTGGAGCCGAGCTCCTCCTCGATCTCGAGCAGGCGGTTGTACTTGGCGATACGCTCGCCACGGGCCGGAGCACCGGTCTTGATCTGGCGGGTGTTCTTGGCGACGGCCAGATCGGAGATGGTGGTGTCCGGGGTCTCGCCGGAACGGTGGGAAACCATGGAAGTGTAGCCGTTGGCGGTAGCCAGCTCGATGGCGTCCAGGGTCTCGGTGACGGTGCCGATCTGGTTCAGCTTGACCAGCAGGGAGTTGGCGGCACCCATGTCGATGGCCTTCTGCAGGCGCTTCGGGTTGGTGACCAGAAGGTCGTCGCCGACGAACTGCAGACGATCGCCGAGCTTGGCGGTGATGTCGGCCCAATCCTGCCAGCCTTCTTCCTGGAACGGATCCTCGATGGAGACGATCGGGTACTCGTTGATGAGGTTCTCGTAGAAGTCGAGCATGTAGCCGGCCTCACGGTCGTCACCCTCGAAGTGGTACTTGCCGGTCTCCTTGTTGTAGAACTCGGAGGAGGCAACGTCCAGGGAGATGCCGATTTGCTTGCCCGGCTCGTAGCCGGCGGCGGAGATGGCGTCCATGATGTAGTTCAGGGAGTCCTTGTTGGACTTCATCTTCGGAGCGAAGCCGCCCTCGTCGCCGAGGCCGGTGTTCAGGCCTTCCTTCTTCAGGACGTTCTTCAGGGTGTGGTAGACCTCAACGCCAGCGCGCAGAGCCTCGGAGTAGGTGTCGAAGCCGTACGGGGAGATCATGTACTCCTGGATGTCGGTGGCGAAGTCAGCGTGGGCGCCACCGTTCATGATGTTCATGTTCGGGACCGGCAGGATGTGGCCGTTGGTGCCGCCGATGTAGCGGTACAGCGGCATGCCGGCGGACTCGGCGGAGGCGTACAGGGCGGCCAGGGAGACGCCGAGGATGGCGTTGGCGCCGAGACGGCCCTTGTTCGGGGTGCCGTCGAGCTCGATCATGGTCTCATCGAGAGCGCGCTGATCGGAAGCGTCCATGCCGATGACCTTCGGAGCGATCTCCTCGTTCACGGCCTTGACGGCGTTGAGCACACCCTTGCCCTGGTAAACGGACTTGTCGCCATCGCGACGCTCCCAAGCCTCGGCTTCGCCGGTGGAAGCACCGGACGGAACGAGGCCCAGGCCCTGAGCACCGTCATCGGTGTCAAGAACGACCTCGACGGTCGGGTTGCCGCGGGAATCGAGAATCTGACGCGCGTAAACGCTTTCAATTACTGCCACAACTACTCCTTATAAACGTTAGGTTGTGATGACAATGCCAAGAATAGTGCGATTTATGGACGTATGCCAAACTTTGCCCGCATGTTCCATGTGAACGCTCACACTCTTTTTTGCATCCCACTGTCATTGACGCGGTGTCGGTTTCCAGTCCAGATCGTCAAGCAATTGACTGGTCCATCCGACCACTTCGTCCGAGCTCATCGGCTTGGAACCAAGCGAGCCTGCGAATGGAGCCGGTACCAGATACGTCTTGGTCAACGGCCGGTACTGGATGCCTTTGTAGATTCTGGCCATGCGCATCTGCGCGGATTCACGCGGCTCGAACTTCGACACGCGCACGTTGCGTCCTTGCGTGATGATCTCGGAAATGCCGAGCTTGCGAGCCTTGAACCGCAACCGCGCCACGTCGAACAGCGCTTCGAAATCGACGGGCGGCTTGCCATAACGGTCGGTGAGTTCGTCGCGCAGCTCGTCGAGATCGTCTTCGGTGCGTGCGGAGGCGAGTTTCTGGTACGCTTCCAATCGCAGTTTGTCCGAATCGATGTAGTCGACGGGAATGGACGCCTCGATCGGCAGGTCGATGGTGACGGCAACCGATTCCTTGCGTTCCGGCTCCTTGTACTGTTCGACCGCTTCGGACACCATACGCACGTACAGGTCGAAACCGACGCCTTCGATATGGCCGCTCTGCTCGTCTCCCAGCAGATTGCCGGTGCCGCGCAATTCGAGATCCTTCATGGCTACGTCGAAACCAGAGCCGAGCGCGGTGTTCTGCGCGATGGTGGCGAGCCTGTCATGCGATTGCTGGGTCATCGGCTTGGTCGGATCGTACAGGAAGTACGCGTACGCGCGCTCACGTCCACGGCCGACGCGGCCACGCAGCTGATGCAATTGGCTCAAGCCGAAGCGGTCGGCATGGTCGACGATCAGCGTGTTGGCGTTGGAGATATCAAGGCCGGTTTCGATGATGGTGGTGCATACCAGCACGTCGATGTCGCGATGCCAGAAGTCGCGGATCACACCGTCAAGCTGTTTCTCCCCCATCTTGCCGTGGGCTATGCCGACATGCGATTCGGGTACGAGCTCGTGGATTTTCGCCGCGACGGAGGAGATGTCCTGCACGCGATTGTGCACGTAGAACACCTGCCCACCACGCAACAGCTCGCGCCGGATGGCGGCGGTGACCTGCGCGTCCTCGTAAGCGCCGACGTAGGTGAGCACCGGCAGACGATCCTCCGGCGGCGTGGCCAGCGTGGACATTTCGCGGATACCGGTGACAGCCATTTCCAACGTGCGCGGGATAGGCGTTGCCGACAGGCTCAGCACGTCCACATTGGTGCGCAACGCCTTGAGCGTCTCCTTGTGCTCGACGCCGAAACGCTGTTCCTCGTCGATGATGACGAGTCCCAGATCCTTGAACTTGATCTTCGGATTGAGCAGCTTGTGCGTGCCGATGACCACATCCACGGAACCGTCTTCAAGCCCCTTGACGGTCTCGTTGATCTCCTTGGTGGTCTGGAATCGGCTCATGGCAGCCACGTTCACGGGGAAGCCTTCGAAACGTTCGGTGAAAGTCTCGAAATGCTGTTGCACGAGCAGTGTGGTCGGCACGAGCACGGCCACCTGCTTGGAATCCTGCACCGCCTTGAACGCGGCGCGCACCGCGATTTCGGTTTTGCCAAAGCCCACATCGCCGCAGATCAGACGGTCCATCGGAATGGGTTTCTCCATATCCGACTTGACCTCGTCGATGGTGGTGAGCTGGTCGGCCGTCTCCTGATAGGGGAAAGCGTCCTCCAGCTCCTTCTGCCACGGCGTGTCCTTGCTGAAGGCATATCCTTTCGTACGCTGGCGTGCCGAGTAGAGCTTGACCAGATCCTCGGCGATCTCATGCACATGCTTGCGCGCCTTGGCTTTGGTGGCGGCCCAGTCGGAACCGCCCAGCTTGTTGAGTTTCGGCGTTTCGGCGCCGATGTATTTGCTGACCTGGTCGAGCTGGTCGGTGGGGATGAACAGTTTGTCCGCCGGCGCGCCTCGTTTGCTGGGAGCGTATTCGATGACCAGGTATTCGCGGGTGGTCTGGTTCTCGCCTTTGCCGATGGTACGTTGGCGCATCTCGACGAACCGGCCGATGCCATGCTGTTCGTGCACGACGTAATCGCCCGTTTTGAGTTCCATCAGGTCGATGGCCTTGCGGCGGCGTTTCGGCGTTTTCGCCTGTCCTGCGGCGGATGTGCGGCCGGTCAGGTCGCGTTCGGTGAGCAGGGCGATTTTCGCGGCGTCGTCCACGAAACCGTCGATGGCGCGCGATCGGACGCAATCGAAATTCGCGATGCCGGTTTCGTTGATCGCACGCTTCAGTCGGGTGAGTGTGCCTTGGGCCGCGGCCGTGATCGTCACCGCATAGCCGGCGTCGAGCAGTCCTTCGATGCCGGAGGCCGCTTTGTTTTCGTCACCGCGGTATTCACCGGGTTTGGTGGCATCAAGTTGGATGTGGCCTTCCCGGGTGGCGTCGACGCCGAAGCTGGTGAGTTTCCACACGTCATGTTTGGAGAAGACGAGTGCGGAGATGGTTTCCTCGAAATCGTAGAAATTCGCCTGGTCGAAGGTGATCGGCGCTCCGGCGCCATGTCCGGATGCGGCGACATGCCAGCTTGCGGCAAGGAATTCGTTGGCGGTTTTCGCCAGATCGTCGGCGGCGCGACGAAGTTTTTCCGGGTCGGACAGCATGACCAGCGCATGCTTGGGCAGCATGCCCTGCACCGGTTCCATATCGTCGACCAGCGCGGGCAGCAGCGATTCCATGCCTTCCACCGGGATGGCGTTGGCGATGGATTCGAGCATGTCCTCGGCGTTGGGAATGGAGCCGATCAGCGATTTCGCACGTTGGCGAATCTGGTCGGTCAACTGCAGTTCACGGCATGGCGTGGCCCATACGGTGGAAATATCCTTACCGTAGGTGCGCTGGTCGGATGCGTGGAATTCACGTATGGTGTCGATCTCGTCGCCGAAGAACTCCACCCGGATGGCCAGCTCGCTCATATAAGCCAGATAGATGTCCACGATGTCGCCGTGGACGCGGAACTTATTGCGGATGAAATTGACATCGTTGCGCTCATATTGCAGCGTCACCAGCTTTTCGCACAGCTCGTCCCGCTCCATCTGCATCCCGGGCCGCAGGCTGATGACCATGCTGCGGTAGTCGATGGGGTCGCCCAGAGAGTAGATGCAGGACACCGACGCGACGATGACGTCCCGCCGCTCTGACAGCGCTGCCGTAGCCGAGTGGCGCAGGCGGTCTATCTCGTCGTTGATAGCGCTGTCCTTTTCAATATAGGTATCGGTGCTGGGGATATAGGCCTCCGGCTGGTAATAGTCGTAGTAGGAGACGAAATATTCCACGGCGTTGTCCGGGAAAAACGAGCGGAACTCGGTGCAGAGCTGGGCGGCCAGCGTCTTATTGTGGGCCAGCACCAGCGTCGGGCGGTTGCACTGGGCGATGACGTTCGCCATCGTGAAGGTCTTGCCGCTGCCGGTGACGCCCAACAGGGTCTGGCAGCGGTCGCCCCGCTCTACCCCCTCTACCAGCTGTGCGATGGCCTGCGGCTGGTCGCCCGTGGGGGCGTAGGACGACACCAGATGGAATTTTTCCTCTGCCACAAAAAGCCCTCCTTTTCAAAACTACGATTAGTTGTATCTCTTGCAGCCATTATACCACAATTATTTTATAATGTAAATCATTCTCTTCCATATGGGCGTAACATTGCGCCGGTCTCGAAGTCGTAGAAAGGCAGGCGGTTGGATTCCCGCATGGAGAAGTAGTCGTTTTCGGCGAGGATGATGTGGTCCCGCAGGCGTATCTTGACCAGCCCCAGCGCACGGACGATGTTCTCGGTGGCGGCGAGGTCTTCGCGGGAGGGCAGCGGCACACCGTTGGGGTGGTTGTGGCAGAGCACGACGCTTTCCGTCCCGCCCCGGAGCGCCGCCGAGACGACGTCCTTCACCTCGAGACTCACCATCCGGCTGTTCCCCTCCTTGAGCCAGTACACGCTCTTTACCCGGCTGCGGCTGTCCAGCGAAAGGAGCAGGGCTTTCTCCTGTTTTGCCCCGGCAAAGCGGGGTTTCAGGTAAGCCGCCAGCCGCTCAGTAGTCGTCAATGCGCCTTCGGTGCTGGTGCGGCTGTGCTCGTAGTACCGGCTCACCTCGGGCAGGAGATGCAACATCCGGGCGCTGGCCGGGCCGACGCCCGGCACACGGCAGAGTTCTTCTTCACTGGCTTCCAGCACACCGGCAAAGCTGCCGAACCGCTCCAGCAGCGCGTGGGCGATGCCGTTGGTATCCCGGCGGGCGTTGGTGATGTAGAGCAGATATTCCAGTGCCTCGTGGGGTGCGAGGCTTTCCAGCCCGTACTGCTCCACCCGGGCGCGCATCCGCTGCCGATGACCCTCGTGGCTTATGTTCTGTCCTGCCATAGCTGCGCTCCTTTGTTTGTAGTCGTTTCTTTTATAGTACCCCATTTTCGGCAAAAGACAAGAGCCGACAGAAAATATTCTGCGTTGACTTCACGGGGAGAGTAGATTATTATAAAGTAGAAAGAACACTTTTCGGTACGCCAGAGCCTCCCCTCGATAGGGGAGGTGGCATTGCGAAGCAATGACGGAGAGGTTTCATTCCTACGGCAAAGCCATCCTTCGTACAACCTCTCAGTCTCGTCGCAAGCTCCTCGCCAGCTCCCCTTGTAGGGGAGCCTTTGGCAAAAAGGCAAGCAGAATCTTTCCAGAAAAGCAAAAAGGATATACTTTTATGAAACAATACACTGCCACCGCCAACGATGAGGGTGTCCGCCTCTCCCGCTTTGTCCAGAGCGTGACCCGCGACTTCCCTACCAGCCTTTTATACAAGAGTTTCCGCAACAAGCGCATCAAGGTCAACGGCAAAAAGGGTGTACCCGAAGACCGCATCAAGGCCGGCGACCTCATCGAGCTCTACATCAACGACGAATTCTTCCCGCCTGAGAGGGGCGAATTCTTGGAATGTGATCAAGATGACATATCCGAGCCGGAAGGTGACAATGATTGTGGATGTCGAAGATAAATCAGTACAAAAACCTCCTGTGATTATACAGGAGGTTTTTGCTGTATTATGAAAAACAGACAGTTCCGAGGCTCAGTGTAGCTTTAGCGATGAAAAATAAAACTCCTTTTGATATGACATTAAAAGTTTTTGTTTCAGAATAAAAAAATTAATTTTTTTGAAAATCTATTGCATCGTACACCGATGTACGATGTATAATAATTATAGAACATAGTCTGCCAAGACGAAATAAAAAAATTAAGAAAAGAGGGATTTATCATGTTGAAAATTTTTATTACTTCATTAATTTGTACATTAATGTTATTTTGCACAAACGTGTCGGCTGCTGATTTTCAGGCGGGTGATACGGCTTATGTCAAGGCGGGAATAGAAAGTATGTCTGTTTATCAAAATCCATCATACGGTCGTTCTGTTGCAGTGGTCATCCAGTACAACAAAGTAACAATTTTGGAGCCTAATGTAGTCGGAGATGGCGGCACATTTCATAAGATTCAGCTCCAAGACGGTACAATCGGCTATGTTCCTGCTCTTGCCGGCAGAAA
>ERZ773175.1326-NODE-1326-length-13815-cov-3.904360_pt1 | contig 13815 bp, 15 predicted proteins | sample MGYA00581004_ERZ773175 | MGnify/ENA primary metagenome ERZ773175 (study PRJEB29015, sample SAMEA2737834) | human gut metagenome | biome: human gut; feature: human-associated habitat; material: faeces | place: China | collected 2012 ...
AACGAGAAACATTACAGAGAATAATTCCTAAACAAAAAGCGTTAGTCTTTGTAGAGTTTGAATAAGTGAACATATGTTCGAATACCCCGTAAACAAAGGGAAAGTACCGAATACAAGTCTCTTATGAGAACATTTTGAGAACAAAATTAAGAATAAGAAGAGTTATTTTGACTAATAAGTTGAAATAGCTCTTCTTTTTTTGCTTGAAAAGCCGATAAATAAAGGGAATTTGAACTTTAAGCCTGATAAAAAAACAAATTTGTTTAATGTTGGTTACAAGAGAAAGAAGAAGTTTATTAAAGGAAAAGGTATAGTGCCACTAACTCCTATTTGGAAAGTAAAAGGACTAAAGTAGAACTACGGTCAAACAAGAACAAGTTAATCAAAAGAGAGAAAGGAGATTACAAATATGACAGACAAGATGTTTATGGAAGTTCAGGACGTAACAGAGATGCTAAATATTTCAGAAGGAAAGGCATATGAAATCATAAGAATGCTTAATGCTGAACTAAAAGAAAAAGGATATATCGTAGTTCGAGGAAAAGTAAATACAAAGTACTTTTTTAAGAAACTTATTTACAACGAAGAGTAGGAGGAAAAAATGTCAGTTTACAAAGATGAAAAAAGAAACAGTTGGTATGTAAAGTTTCGTTACGTTGATTATTACGGAGTAAAGAAACAGACAACTAAACGCGGATTTGCAACAAAGAGAGAAGCAAGTGAATGGGAAACTGCTGAAAAGATGAAAAGAAATTTTAATCTTGATATGACATTTTCAAAATTTTATGAAATCTACGAGGTCGATGTAAGGCATAGGGTTAAGGAGACAACCTGGGAAAATAAGGAAACAATGGTAAAAACAAAAATCATACCATTCTTTGGAGAAAGAAAAATGATAGATATATCTGCAAAGGATGTAAGACATTGGCAGAAAGAAATGATTGAGTTTAGGGATGAAAAAGGAAAGTCATATTCCCAGTCATATCTTGCAACATTACACGCACAGTTAAGTGCGATATTCAACCATGCTGTAAAATTTTATGATTTGAAGAACAATCCCGCAAAGATTGCCGGCAGTATGGGAAGTAAAAGAGGAGGCAATATAATGTTTTGGACTCAGGAACAATATAAAGCATTTATTGAATGTGTGATGGATAAGCCATTATCATTTTATGGATTTGAAATGCTTTATTGGTGTGGATTAAGAATTGGAGAATTATTGGCACTAACTCCGGAAGACTTTGACTTTGAAAAGAAGACGGTTTCCATTACTAAAAATTATCAGGTAGTAAGAGGTGAAAAGCTAATATTAACTCCTAAAACTGCAAAAAGTGTAAGAACAATATATATGCCAGAGTTTTTAAATGAAGAAATGGAAGACATGATTAATAGTATGTATGAGCCTGACGGAAAAGAAAGAATATTTCCATTATCAAAAAGATATTTTCAACATGAAATGGAAAGAGGCAGTGAAATGTCAGGAGTACCAAAAATCAGATTGCATGATTTAAGACACAGTCATGTTTCACTTCTTATAAATATGGGATTTTCAGCATTGGAGATTGCAGAACGAATGGGGCATGAAAGTGTAAGAATTACATATCACTATGCACATTTGTTCCCATCAAAGCAGTTGGAGATGATTAATAAACTGGATGAAATTAAAGGAGAATTAGGAGATGTCTGATAGAAAATTGGATAGCAAAGGAAGATGGCGCAGCAGAGTAGTTGCATTTAGAGTTTCTAATGAAGAAGCAGAGTTATTAAACAGACTTGTAGACATATCAGGACTTACAAAGCAGGATTATTTAATAAAGAAAACAACAGACCATAAAGTAGTTGTAAAGGGTTCCATTCGTGTGTTTGGAGCCCTTAAGGCGCAACTTACATATGTGTATGAAGAATTAAAAAGGCTGGATAAAGTTACGCCTAAAAATGATGAATTAATTGAATTGATTAAAGTAATTTCAATGATTCTTTTAAAGATAGAAGAAAACGAGAACCTAAAAGAGCAGCAGAGAGTGGAGAACTTTGAAAAGAAAATGGCAGAACAAAAACGACTTAAAAACAGTAGTATGGGAAACAGAAAGTTAAAAAGTTTTAGAGACGAAGGAGAGAAAACAAATGTGTAAAATAATAGCAATAGCAAATCAAAAGGGTGGAGTAGGAAAGACTACAACAACATTAAATTTAGGAGTGGGTTTGGCAAGAGAAGGGAAGAAGGTCCTTTTAATAGATGCGGATCCTCAGGGAAGTTTGACAATTAGTGTAGGTGTAAATGAACCGGACCAGTTAGATTATACGCTTGCAAATGTGCTTATGGACATAGTAAACGAAGAAAAATTGCCAGCCAATAGAGGAATAGTTAAGCACGAAGAAGGGATAGATATATTGCCATCAAATATTGAATTATCAGGAATAGAAGTTTCTTTGGTGAATGTTATGAGTAGAGAATTGCTAATGAGAGAGTTTATAAGAGAAGTAGAAGATGATTACGATTATATTTTAATTGATTGTATGCCTAGTCTTGGAATTATTACAATTAATGCCCTTGCCTGTGCAGATACAGTATTGATACCAGTGCAGGTTTCATATCTACCGGTAAAAGGTTTACAACAGTTGATAAAGACAATCGCAAGAGTAAAAAGACAGATTAATCCCAAACTAGAGATTGAAGGAATTTTGCTTACAATGATGGACTATAGAACCAATTATGCAAAGGACATATCAACAGCAATCTATGAAACATATGCAACAAATATTCCAATATTTAAGAGCATAGTGCCAATGTCTGTTAGAGCAGCAGAAACGCCAATTAAAGGTACAAGCATATTTAAACATAATCCAAAAGGAAAAGTAGCACAAAGTTATGTGAAAGTTACAGAGGAGATTTTAGAACATGGCAACAAGAGAGAAAATTAAATTAACAAGTTACAATGAGTTACTTGGTGTAAACAACGATATGATTAGTGAAATAGATATAAACAAATTGCATCAATTTAAAGATCACCCATTCAGTGTGATTGATAACGAAAAAATGCTTGAGCTGGTTAAATCAATAGAGAACAATGGAATATTATCACCTTTATTGGTAAGACCTTTGGGCAATGGTGAATATGAAATAATTTCAGGGCACAGAAGAAAGAGAGCCTGTGAAATTGTAGGAAAGGAAAAAGTTTCAGCAATTATAAAAGATATAAGTCATGAAGAGGCTATACCACTTATGGTTGATGCAAACTTTCAAAGAGAAGATACATTGCCAAGTGAAAAAGCAAAAGCTTATAAAATGAAAATGGAAGCCTTAGCACATCAGGGAAAAAGTTCAGATGAAATGTCATCGGCAAAACAGATAGGACAGTTGGCAGGAATTTCAGACAGACAGGTTCAAAGATACATAAGACTTACGGAACTAATACCAGAGTTAAGCAAATTGGTGGATGATAAACAAATAACATTTGTACTAGGTGTAGAGATTTCATTTTTAAAAACGGAATATCAACAATTAATTTATGAAAACATTTGTAAAGGTAAAAAGGTAAGTAAAGACAATGTACGGATGATTAGAGAAAATCAGGAAAATTTGTCATTAGAAGAGGTAAGTCAAATACTCTTTGCTGACAAGGTAAAGGTACAAAAAAAGATATGCAATGTGACGCTTAAAGAAAACAAGTTGTCTCAATTTTTTGATTCGACTTACACAAAAAAAGAAATGGAGAAAATAATCTATTCACTGCTAAAGGAATGGAAGAAAGGAAAGGATTAGTGTATGGCATTTGAATATTATTATGGAAAACAAGCCGACCAATATAGTTTCATAAAAGTACCTAAATTGTTAGTACATGATAAGGCGTTCATTGGATTATCAGTGGACGCTAAGATGCTATATGGTTTGCTTTTAGACAGAATGAGTTTATCTATGAAAAATGGATGGCTGGATGAAGAAAATAGGGTTTATATTATTTATCAAATAAAAGATATTATGAGCGATATGAATATGGCAAGAGCAACAGCTGTGAAATATCTGCAGGAGCTGGTAGATTTTGGATTGGTTGAAAAAAAGAAAAGAGGTTTGGGGCTTCCAAACATATTATATGTTAAAAGTTTTCTTGTGGAAAAAGAAAGCACAGAACAAGAAAAAACTTTTGGTGGAAGGTATACAAATACACCAGAAACGCCGAAGAATACACAGAAGTTCAACAATTATACTTCAAGAAGTTCAAAAATTGAAACTCAGGAAGTTCAAAAATTGAACTACAAGGAGTTCAATAATTATACTTCCGGCAGTTCAGAAAATGAAATTCAAGAGGTTCAAGAATTAGACCCTAATAATACTAATATAAATAATACTAAAAATATTAATACTAATATCTTATCTTATCCGCTAACAGAAGTCGAAGAGCCAGATATGACAGGTGCAGATAATTGGATGCATAAAAAAGGGCTTAGTATAACTATGCCTAAAGCAGATAGGATGGGATTCGATAAGAAAAAATCTGAATATGAACTTTATATGGATTTGATCAAAGATAATATTGAATACGATGCATTAAAAGAACGTTATCCACTTGATGCAGAACTTATAGATGGAATAGTTGAAATGATGACAGAAGTTACAGTTAGCACGAATGATTATATTGTCATAGCGAGTAATTCGTTTCCGAAGGAAGTTGTAAAATCAAGATTTCTTAAACTTAATTTTTCACATTTAGAGTATGTTATGAGTTGCTTTAAATCAAATACAACTAAAGTGAAAAATATCAAAAAATATTTGCTGGCATCATTGTTTAATGCACCATCAACAATGAATGGGTATTATACAGCAGAAGTAAATCATGATATGCCACAGTATGCATCTAGGAGGTAAGGCTATGGATAGAGCAAAAAGTTTAGTGAAACACACAATAGCAATTATAATGTTTATATGCAGAGTGACAATTGCAGTATTGGGAAGTTTGTTAAATATATTTTTAGTATTGACTATAGCAGCATTTAAAATTGTGTTTTCTTTAATAAGAGTTGTAGAGTACAATTAAAGACAGTTATTTATAGCTTGGGAGGTTTGCTAAATGATAAAAAAATTAAAAAGAACGCTGATAGTTGTGGGAATGTTTGTATTGATGATGGGAATTGGCACAAATATTCAGGTAAAGGCTGATACTTTGGGACAAGTAAAATCAATAAAAACAAAAACTAATTATAAGTATTATAAAGGCATAGTTAGTGCCAAGTATATGAGAAAAAAGAAAATTAAATACAAATATGGAATTAAAGCTTCATGGAAAAAGGTGAAGAATGCAAATGGATATGAGATATATGTTTACGGTGTTGCATCAAAGAAGTGGAGAAAAATTAAAGATACAAAAAAGACAAGTTATGTATTCACCAATTTATTAGAAAAGGACAAATTTAAATTTAAAGTACGGGCTTATAGGAAAATAAATGGAGAAAGAGTTTACGGTAACTGGTCAAAAAAGAAGACAATAAAAACAAATTCGGCACTTTATAAGATAAATAACAACTTTAAATTGCCGGGAAAATATTATGACAGATATGCAGCAGAACAGGCTTTTGTATTGCAGAATGAATATAGAAAAAGTGCTGGAAAACAAAGTATCGTTTGGTCGGATGTTTTATATGAAATATGTAAAGCAAGGGCAAAGGAACTTGTTAATGATTTCAGTCATAATAAATTTATAAGTACATCGACAGAGTTATTAGAAAAAAAGTATGGACTAAAAGATGGTGGAATACCATATGAGGGAGACGATGGTTATATACATTATCATATGTATGCAAATGCAGAAAATATTGCAATGGGGTATTACACATATAAGTCTGCTATGGAAGGATGGAAAAGTAGTCCGGGACATTATAGAAACATCATAGACGAAGAACATAGAGCAGGTGCCATTGCTTGCTATAAACAAAGTGGAAAAACATATTGGGTAGCAATATTTGGTGGAGTGGATTTAGATAAGGAAATAAAAAAGTAATTAAAAATAACTTTGCGACATAATGTCGTGAAGTTATTTTTTGCTTTTACACTCCTGCTGAAATATAAATTTAATTTTAACAGTATGACTTTTAGGTGAAAAAGATAATCAATGTTAAAATATGATTGTCAGTAACCGGGAATGACAAAAAACAAATTAATAGATTAACGCCAAGATGAGCTCATTATATGTGAGTTTTATTCTTGGCGTTTTTTATTTTATCAGGAGGAAAGTAAATGTTAGGTAAATTAAAAAGAATTACAGCAACAATATTAGCAATTGCAACGGTAGTAACATCGATTCCTGTAATCAATGTTTCAGCAGCAGGCAATGGAGAGAAGAAGCAGGCAGGTATAGTAACTCTTGGAAAACTTGGAACAGTAAATATCGGATCAAAGAGTGAAAGTGGAACATGGGTAAAAACATTAGTGGATGGAAATGATGTGTTTTGCTTAGATTTAGGAAAGGCATGTCATACCGGATACACCTATATTGCATCCAACAGTACAATATCAAGTGATAGTTCTAATAAGAAAAATGCTTTGGAGGCTAAAATAGGATATTGGTATGATCAAACAAAAACGCGTTCAAACAAGGCATGGGTGTATGCACAGTGTCTTATATGGGCTGTTGAAGAAGGAATTACAAGTGAAACCGGATTAAAGGATATCATTAAACAAGTTAAAAACAATACAGGATATTATGCAAATGATAGCCTTTATGCTGATATTTTTGAGAGTACAAGCGTAGTTAAGTGTACAATTACAAAATGGAAATACAGCGGAAAAACTGATAGTGATGAAGTTCAGGAACTAATGGAGATTGTAGGAAACAGAAAAGAATACAAGTACACTCCTATTAGTAAAAGAGATTATTATCGTCAGAGAATTACATTACAAAAATGTGATGAAGATGGAAAAGAACTTCCACAGGTTACTTTTAGATTTACAGCAAAGAATATAAAGCAGTTGTATTCTTATCAGTACAATGGTTGGGGAGATTCTGTTAAGGAAGATGTAGATGATGATGCTAACAAATTTAGTCAGAAAGTAAAAACAGATTCTAAAGGAAAAATCGTATTTCGTTTTACGTACGAACTAAATTCTAAGAGTTATTATTATGTAGCAGATGAAGAGTTAAAGGATATGTCATCAAGTGATAAAAAACAAATTAAGGACGAATTAGACGATAAGGGATATGATTATGCATCAGATTTGTCAAAAGCAGGAGCAGAAAAGTTAATAAAGAATGACATCAATAACCAGATAGATGATATCTCAAACAATTATGTAATTGAAGAAATCTCATCAGGTAACAACAACATTCTTACATCATTTGTTGTTGAGTCAGGTTCAAACAAGAGTACAAGCCAGTCATCAAACAAGGTTACAGTAACACTTACAAAGGCTGATTCATGGAAGAAGAACAGTGATGGAAAGTGGCCCGAGACTGCAGAAGAGTCATACAGTAATTATAGACTTGCATACAAACCAGTTCTTAAGGACAAATACAAGAAAGTAAAAATGACTGTGTGGAAAAAGGATTCTGAAACAGGCAGTACACCACAGGGAGATGCAACATTGGAAGGCGCAGTGTATGGAGTATATTCAGATGTAGCATGCACAAAACTTGTAAAGTCATACAAGACCAATGCCAAGGGTACATTTGAAACAGACTATTACAGATGTGGTGTAAACATGTACTTAAAGGAAATTACACCGCCTGAAGGCTACCTTAAAAATGACAAGGTATACACAATCACAAAGGATGGTCAGCAGTTTACCAACGAATACAATTCGGCAGAAACACAGGTTGATGACGACGTGGTAAAAGGTGACGTATCAATTATTAAGGGAATGGGAAATGGTCTTGCAGGTATTGTTGTACCTGAAAACAAGGCACAGTTTCAGATTTACCTTGCAAGTGCAGGTTCATATGACAAGGCAAAGGCAACAGAAAGAGACATTCTTACAACAGATTTAACAGGTTATGCAAAGTCAAAGAAGATGCCATATGGAACATATGTGCTTCATCAGACGGTTGGAGCAGCAAATACTGAAAAATGTCCTGACTTCTATGTGAATGTAAAGGAAAATGGAAAGACATACAAGTATCTTTTAAACAATCCTGAATTCAATGCATATTTAAAGATTGTAAAGAAGGATTCAAAGACACATCAGACTGTTTTAAAGGCGGGAACCACATACCAGATTTATAAGGTAAATGAAGATGGCAGTGAAACTCTTGTTACACAGACATACAGCAATGGAAATGCAATTGAGGTTGTGGACAGATTTGTAACAGATGAAACAGGAGAAATCATTACTTACGAAAAGCTAAAAGCCGGCACATACAAGGTTTATGAAATTGAAGGACCGGAAGGATACAGGGTAAACAGACAGCCGGTAATGGTTGAGATTAACAGTAACTCATACAAGACAATGGTGGACAAACTTGGTAAGGAATATCTGTATGCAGAATGTGAGTATTATAATGATGTGACTTACGGAAAATTTACAATAAATAAAATTGGTCCAGAATTATGCAAGAAGGATGATGAAAGCAATTCAGAAGAAAGTAAGTCAGATAAAGATGAGGAAATCAATAATTCAGTTAACACAGAAAAGAATGGCACAAAGGAAATAAATGCGGAGAATGGTGCAAATGAAACAACATCAGGTTCATTTAATCCATTTAACTACAAGGACACATTGCTAAATGGTGTTGTATTTGAACTTACTGCAAGAGAAGACATCAAGTCACAGGATAATCAGGGAACTGTATTGTTTAAGAAGGATTCAGTTGTTGCAAAAATTACAACAGGTGAAAAGGCAGAGTTTACAAATGATTGCAATGGTATCTGTGGTTACGTGTTAAACGATGACGGAATAATGACACTTAATGTTCCACTTGGAGAATACACTTTAAAGGAAGTAAAGACAAAGTATGGTTATGTTCTTCCAGAACAGTCATCCTGGAACTTAAGTTTTAAGTGGAATAACAAGGATGATGAGTATGTGTTTGACATTTCTGAAAACTCAAAGGATGGAAAGATTGACATACACAATGACATGGTAAAGACAGACATTACACTTGAAAAGCAGGATTCAAAGACGAACGAGCCTGTTGGAAATGCAAGATTTGGATTTTATTCAAAGGACAACATTTATGACAAGAATGGGAATGTGATTGTTGCTGCAGGTGAAAAGATTGCAACAGTAACAACTGACAAGGAAGGAAAGGCGAAAATCCCATTTGATGTACCTGTAATGGATGAAGGTTATGGAAAGATGGAAGGCAACTTAAATTCAGGAGATTATTATTTCCTTGAAGAAAGTGTTAGCGACAGTTATTACATTAACAGGGAAAAACATCAGGTACATCTTGAATACAAGGATCAGGAAACTGCAGTTGTATCAGCAAAGACAGTGGTTAAGGAAGAACAGACTGAAACTGTAATCAGCAAAAGGATGATTGCATCATCAGTTGAGATTAAGGACTGCCATTTGAAAATCAGTGATGAAAACGGTAACGAAATCGTAAGCTGGATAACAGGCGACATTTCATCAGTTAAGTTAAATGAAAAGATTGATGAGATGGGATATGATAATGTTTATGTAGAAAAAGGTGACAGTTATGCAGTTAAGATATACGGCTTACTCCATGACAGGGAATACACATTAACAGAAACAAAGCCGGCGGACGGTTTTGTAACCACAAATGACATTACATTTAAACTTGTGGAAAGTGATGATGAAAATGCAAAGACAAGGGTACTTATTAAGAATGGTGACAGCTTCACTGAGAACGTTGACAATCAGGTGACAATGTATGATGACACAACAAAGATTGAATTTTCAAAGACAGACATTACCAATGGAAAGGAACTTCCGGGATGTCATATGCAGGTAACTGAAAAGGACACAGGAAAGGTAATGGATGAATGGGTTTCATCAAGACAGAGCCATATGATTGAAGGAAAGTATGCCGTTGGTAAGACTTATGTTTTAACAGAAACAAAGCCAAGAGACGGATACGCAACAGCAACAAGTATTGAATTCACGGTGGCTGATGATGGAAAAGTCCAGAAGGTAAATATGGTTGACGATACAATCAAGGTTGAATTCAATAAGATTGCATCAGACACCAAGAAACAGCTTGGTGGTGCAAAGTACAAGGTATATGACAGCAAGGGCAAAAAGGTGTATGAGTTTACAACCGGAAAAAAAGCTGAATTCATAGAAGGCATATTTAAGGCAGGAGAAACCTACACATTTAAGGAAGTGGATGCACCAGAGCATTACAAGGTTGCAAAGGATAAGAAAATAAGAATTAAGGACACTGGAAAGGTTCAGAAACTTACAGTTATAGATGAAAGAATCCCAGTGGTACCTGACACACCACAGACAGGCATTAATGGAAAGACAGCAGGAATGGCAGTTTCACTTATTTCATTATTACTTGCACTTGGATGTTTTGCATGCGTAAGAGCAAAGGATAAGTCAAAATACAATTTCAAACAGGAGAAGGACGATGAAGAAAATAATTAAAATATCTCTGATACTTCTTTTAGTGGGGATGGCTGTGATTGCAGCTGTCCCTTTTTTAAAGGAAAAAAGAGCAGAGAGAAAGTATGAGAATGAATTTAAAAAAATACAGGAGAGCGTGACAGAAAAGAAGTCTGATGTAAATGGTCTTGTACAGAAAAACAAGGACTGCATAGGTTATGTGGAAATACCGGGAACGACCATAAGTTATCCTGTGATGCAGACAAAGGACAATCCGGATTTTTATTTAAATCATGATTTTAACAGGAATTACAGTTTTTATGGGACACCATATTTAAGTGCATACTGTGATGTGGAAAAATCAGACAATCTGATTATTTACGGTCATAACATAAACGGTGGAAAAATGTTTGGAGCACTGGAACAGTATAAGGATAAGGAGTTTTTTAATAAGCACAGGAAGATATATTTTACAACGGATAAAAAGATGGAGTATGAAGTGTTTGCAGTGATGATTGTTAACATACATGAGTTTGAATACTGGAAATTTGTAATGGCAAGGGATAAGGAAGAGTATGATGAGTTCGTTGATAAGGTGGAGGAGCATAGTTTGTGGAGACAGGGGGATAAGCCTAAGTATGGGGAGCAGATATTGATGTTGTCTACTTGTGATAATGGGAAAGGGGATGATTGGAGAATTGCGATTGTAGGGAAGATGATTGTGCAGTATTACTAAAAAAGATGCAAAAAAATATCGTAAGTGTAGAAAAAAATATTTTTTGTATATTAGTGTTTTTTTACGAAAAAAATATCATCTTATTTATGTAAGATGGTAGAAAGGAGGTAACGTATAAATGATAAGTTGTAACTATGAATACGGTTAGGAAAATTATTATTAATGGATTTAATAAGTTAATATGAAAATAGGAGGTTATTATGATTAATATTGTTTATTACAAAAAATTAAAGAAAATTATAAAGCAAGTAAAAAAATGCAGAAACCTAAAACATCAAGAAAATATAATAAAATGTTATGAAAATAAATTGAGAGAAGAAATAGGAAATGATAAATACAAGTTTTTACAATATAGTATGGAAGTAGAAACGGAATTAGATTTAAATTTTTCAGCCTTTTTAGTATCGATAATTGCATTAATTACAACATGTGTTATTGGAGTCCTATCAATAACGAAGGTTGAAGTGAATGATTGGGGTGTTGTTATACTGGGAATAGCACCAATAGTCTTTGTTACGCTATATTATTATGCAACAAAATATGTTAGAACTAAATATATGCCAATAAAATATGCATTAGAACAAATTAAAGAAGATTTCAATTTATAAATCATACATAGTAAGTATAAACTAAGAGAAAGCACTCTGTTTAATTGATGATAAACAAGGGTGCTTTCGTGTTTTCAAATAAAATGAATTTAAAGTAGAGAATAATTATGTATCCAAGAAGAAAGGCAGGGATACATAATTGATAAAAAATATTAAATTTATTGAACAAAAAGAAAAAATATTATTGCAGAGAGGAAAATTGATTCACGAGGACCAGCAAGGAAAACACATAATAGGTCATAAGAATTATAAAGAGGAGGAAGGTAAAAGCATCACAACATTATCAATGGTAAAAATGGAAGAATTACTTCAAAAATATGCAGGAACAGGTCAAATTGCAAGAGATAATGGAGAAAGGGTAGATTTTAAAGAAATTATTGGTTTTTACATAAATAAACAAAAAAATAAAAAATATGAAACCACAGTTGGTATAATACATCATTCCAAGAATGGGTTACACATAGTGCCAGCTAGACCAAGTTGGATGGGCAGATGATGTGAATAATTACACAAAAGACACTTTTTCTGAAATATAGATAATTAAACAATTATATGTATTGTAGTTATTGATAAGTAAATATGATAATATTAAAAATAATCATTCATATTAAATAATAAAAAGATTTGTTAGTAACAGAAAAAATGAAGATAGAATTAACAGATTTAACATTTGATAACTATGAGTAGGTGTTAAAACTCAAACCAAGCAGAGAACAGAAAAATATGTGGGAAGCTGGGAGGACATACTTAATCTTGCATATATAGGAACATGTTAGGAATTAGATGGCAATCTGTGGATTATATATGCTGATGGAAAACCGATAGGAAGAGTATATGGAAGAACGAGAAAGACAAAAAAGAGCAAAAGAAACAATAGCAATATTTATGCCTATTGTAAAGAAATTGCAAGATGACAAATTAATAAGTGAGTTAAATGAGATTTCGATAAATTGTTTAAAATAGGAATTATATGCAAGTCGGTTTTGTGAATTCAAAACCGGCTTTTTCTTTCAATAGTTAAATGTATATGATAATATTATAAAAGAAAAAAGCCGTGAATCTAAAAATAAGTAGAATTGCATAGTATTTGTAATATCAAATACTATTTGGAGAAATAATATGTTAGGAAAGATTGTAAAAGTTACGGTTGATAGACCAATGGGGACATATCACCCAAAGCATAAAGATATTTATTATCCGATAAATTATGGATATATCGAAGGAATAATGGCACCTGATGGAGAAGAACAAGATGCTTATATATTGGGTGTAAATAAACCGGTTGAAGAATTTACAGGGAAAGTAATTGCGATAATTCATAGGTTAAATGATGTTGAAGATAAATGGGTTGTGGCACCAGAAGATGAACTATATTCTAAAGAACAGATAGAAGAACAGGTACAGTTTCAGGAGAAATATTTTGAGCATGAAATATTATGTGAGAGATTGAATGGTTAATATGTTTCTTTGATGTTATTTCAAAATAGGAGCAATGCTACTTATTAGAATGTAGTTGTTGATTATTGTCTAATCAGCATAATAAATTTGTTTTTAGTTAGGAGAAAATGATAAAGTGATTAGGTTAGCAGAAGAAAAAGATTTCTTACAGTTAGCTCATATGAGATGGGAACATAAAAAAGAAGATGATGCTACATATGGTGAGGATAATATCACAGGAATAGATGGTTATGAATTTATAGAAGAATATGTAAATTTTTTAAAAACAGAGAGTGTATATAAAATATTTATAATGGAAAAGAATGAACAGATAATTGCAGCAATGTTTGTAAACATGATTAGAAAAGTTCCAAAACCTAATAAAAAACAATCATATATAGCATATTTGACAAATGTATACACTTTAAAAGAGTACAGAAATCAGGGAATAGGAACAGAAATATTATCCTATATAAAAAATTACCTGAAACAAAACAGATGTGAAAATATTATTGTATGGCCAAGTGATAAGG
>ERZ773175.1328-NODE-1328-length-13805-cov-5.558400_pt1 | contig 13805 bp, 9 predicted proteins | sample MGYA00581004_ERZ773175 | MGnify/ENA primary metagenome ERZ773175 (study PRJEB29015, sample SAMEA2737834) | human gut metagenome | biome: human gut; feature: human-associated habitat; material: faeces | place: China | collected 2012 ...
CGAAGAAGTTGGGCTCGGAGCAGCCGATGCAACCGTGGCCAGACTGGACCGGCCAGGAGAGGCCCTCGTTCCAGCGGATGGCCGAGCAGGCGTTGTAGGACGTCGGTCCCTTGCAGCCCACCTTGTAGAGGCAGTAGCCGAGCTTGGCGCCCTCGTCGTCGAACTTCTCGACGAACTGGCCTGCGTCGAAGTGGGCGCGGCGGTAGCACTTGTCGTGAATGCGCTGGCCGTAGAACATCTTCGGACGGCCCATGCGGTCAAGCGGCGGCAGGCGGTCGTACGTGAGGATGTAGGTGACCACGCCCGTCATCACTTCGGGAATCGGCGGGCAGCCCGGCACGAGCACGATGGGCTTGTCCGTGATGATCTCCGTGATCGGCACGGCGTGCGTGGGATTGGGCTTGGCGGCCTGCACGCAACCCCAGGCGGCGCAGGAGCCCCAGCCGATGACGGCCTTGGCGCCCGCAGCGACGTGCTTGATCTTCCTCAGGAAGGTCTCGCCGCCGGGAATGCAGTTGACGCCGTCGTCGTTGAGCGGCACGTTGCCCTCAACGGCAAGGATGTAGTTGCCCTTGTACTTCTCGATCGTGTCCTCGAGGGCGGCCTCGGCCTGATGACCGGCGGCGGCCATGATCGTGTCGTCGTAGTCGAGCGAGATCATCGAGAGCACCAGGTCCTTGGCGACCGGATGATAGCTGCGGATGAAGGATTCGGTGCAGCAGGTGCATTCAAGGCCGTGGAGCCAGATGACCGGCGTGCGGGGCTTCGTCTCCATCGCCTCGGCGATGTCCTTGGCGCCCGCGCTTCCAATCCCCAGGCTCGCGGCCGTGAGGGAGCAGAACTGCAGGAAGCTGCGTCGGGAAATGCCCTGACGCCGCAGCGCTTCGTATTGCGTTTCAAACATAGGTTCTTCTCCGGTGAGGGCCTCTTTGCAGCTCTCCCGCTGCATCGGGCCCGTCGTTTCAACGGTCCGTGCGTCTGAGCCGGCAACCGGGAGCGAGGGCACCCGTCCGCCTTTTGCGACCGTTTGAGCATAGTCTAAACGTCCCCGAAGCGCCTCTCCTACGGCAAAAGTCGCGCATTGGACATATGAGGCCTACCCCCAAAGTACTACCTCGGGCGAATTATCATACGATCTATAAAATCTTCATACGGGACGTGCTCCCCAACGAGGACATGAAATCGCCCTCCTCTTCTACAAGCCTCTTCGGCAATCGTCTGCATATGGAGAGCCTCGCGAATCTGTTGCCGGCGCGCGTTTTCACCGTCTTTCGGCCGCAGGCGGCTCCCGTTATAATGATTGGCTTCACAAAACGACATGTGCCTTCGCCCATGAGCGGAGGTTCAGGACAGACAACAGCGGGAGCCCACACAATGCCCAACTTCATCAAGACCGCCGCCGTGGCCGTCGCGGCCGCCCTTGCGTGCGCCGTCGCCGGCGCCGCCGACTTCTCCGCCCAGACGATCCGCCTCGCCCACACCGCGGCCGTCTCGCACGCCCACCACGAGGCTGCGCTTCAGCTCGCGAAGAACGTCTCCGAGCGCACGGGCGGCAAGGTCAAGGTCGAGGTCTACCCCGCAGGCGAGCTCGGCGACCAGCCCGCGCTTGCCGAACAGGTCACGCTCGGCGCGCTCGACAGCGCGGTCGTGAGCCTCGGCAACCTCGCCATGTACTCGAAGAAGCTCAACGCCATGACGGCGCCGTTCCTCTTCAAGGACTACGATCACGCCCACCGCACCATCGACGCCTTCGTCATGCCCTGGATGAACGAGGGCCTCGCCCAGCACGACGCCGTCGGCCTCTCCATGTTCGACTACGGCTTCCGCCAGACGACCACCAAGGGCGTGCCCGTCAACTCCGCCGCCGACCTCAAGGGCGTCAAGATCCGCGTTCCGCCCGCCACGGGCCTTCTCGCCGCCTTCGACGCCGTCGGCGCCAACACGCAGAAGATCGCCTACTCCGAGCTCTACACCAGCCTCAAGCAGGGCGTCGTGACGGGCGAGGAAAACCCCGTCTTCACGATTCTCGCCGACTCGCTCTTTGAAACCCAGGACGAGCTCGCGCTCACGAACCACTACTTCGACTGCCAGGTCCTTCTCTTCAACAAGATGTTCCTCGATGGCCTCCAGCCCGAACTGCAGGCCATCCTGAAGGAAGAGGCCGTCAAGGCGCAGAACCTTACCCGCGACCGCATCAGCCACGGTGAAGCCGCCGTCATCGAGGAGCTCAAGAAGAAGGGCATGCACGTGACGAACCCCGACCGCGACTCCTTCGTGAAGCTCATGAAGCCCGCCTACGACAAGATCGGCGAGCTCGCGGGCAAGGACGAGATGAAGAAGCTCCTCGACGCCGTCGAGGCCAATCGCGCCAAGTAAGCACGGAAGCTCATCCATGCTGATGTTCGTCATTTTCGGGGCGGTGCTCCTGCTGATGCTTCTCGGCGTCAGCACGGCCGTAACCATGGGGTTCGCCTCTATCGCGACCTTCCTCTTCGCGGGCGGCGCCCCCGCACGCCTCTTCCTCGTGCCGCAGCGCATGTTCGCGCAGGTCTCGGGGATCACGCTCATGTCGATTCCGTTCTTCCTTCTCATGGGGAACCTGATGACCGTGGGCGGCGTGAGCAAGTCGCTCTTCGGCTTCGGACGCGTCTGCCTCGGCCACCGCTGGGGCGGACTCTCCAACGCCGCCATCGTCGCCTGCGTCGTCATGGCCGCCATGAGCGGCTCGGCGGCCGCCTGCGCGGCGGGCATCGGCATGATCGCCATCAACGAAATGACGAAGTCGGGCTACGGGCGCCCGTTCAGCTGCGCGACGATCGCGGCGGGCGGCGCCCTCGGCCCCATCATCCCGCCCTCGATCACGCTCATCCTCTACGCGGGCCTCACGCAGACGAGCGTCAACTCGCTCTTTGCGGCGGGCGCCGTGCCGGGCCTCCTGCTCGGCATCATGTTCATGGGCTGGTCCTCCTGGGTCTCCGCGCGCCGAAACTACGCCAAGACCGAACCCGCGCCATGGCGCGAGCGCCTTCAGGCCTTCAGGGAGGCCTTCTTCGCGCTCATGACCCCCGTCATCGTGATGGGCGGCATGTTCGGCGGCATCTTCACGGCGACCGAAGCGGCCGCCGTCGCGTCCCTCTACGTGATGTTCCTCGGCTTCTTCGTCTACGGAACGCTCAGGGTGCGCGACCTTCCCGCCATCTTCTGGAACACGGTCGAGCAGACCGCCAAGGTGATGTTCGTCATCGCCACCGCGGGCTTCTTCCAGTACGTGCTCCTCTACACCCGCATTCCGCAGCAGGCGATCGCCTTCATGTCGACCTCCTTTGCGACCGCGGCGCCCGTGCTCCTTCTCATCATCGCGCTCCTCGTGCTGATGGGCTGCTTCATGGAGGGCACGGCCATCCTCCTCATCACCGTCCCGATCTTCGTGCCGCTCGCCAAGAGCTTCGGCTACGACATCGTGCAGCTCGGCATCGTGATGTGCATCTCGCTCGCCATCGGCGTGCTCACGCCGCCCGTGGGCCTCAACCTCTACGTGATGAGCTCGATCACGGGCGAGCACGTCCTTGCCATCGCGAAGGAGGCCGTGGGCTACGTCCTCATCATGATCATCGTGGCGATCCTCGTCGCCTTCATCCCCGAGCTCTCGCTCGGCTTCGCCAAATGGGTGCCCTGATGTCCGCCGTCATGAACCTTCTCAAGGCGGCCGACCGCTGCGTCTCCGTCACCGCGCGCACCGTGAGCACGCTCGCGCTCGTAGGCATCTTCGTGATGTTCATCGCCAACGTCTTCGTGCGCTTCGTGCCCGTCTACAACTTCACCCAGACCGACGACTGGATCCAGATCCTGCTCGTCTGGATGATCTTCCCCGGCGCCATGGAACTCGTGCGCACGCGCGGCCACTTCGTCGTCGACGTCATCACCGACCGCGTCGCGGGCACGAACTTCGGCCACTGCTGCCGCCTCGCCGTCACCGTGATCGAGCTCGTCACCTACGCGCTCATCTGCTGGTACGGCATCGTCTGGGTCCTGCGCGCACAGGCCACCTTCCAGTCGATCCCCTGGCTGCAGGTCCGCTGGGCCTACGCCGCCATCCCCGTCTCGGCCTTCTTCATGACGATCTACGGCGTGCGCGACCTGATCCTCGCCGTCAGGGCCTTCCTGCCCGCCAAGTCGGCCTGACCGCGACAAACTCATCAGACCGTTCGCAAATGCACGCATGGGCGCGCCTCCCGCAGGGACCGCGCCCTTTTCATGACCTCAACATGTCCTTCCCGGATTTCCTCCCACTTTGCCGACACGTCCTTGCGCTTCCTTACACGGGTCTGAACCAACATTGCCCCAAGACCTCGTGGCGCGATTGAAAACACGCTCGGGAGGCCTTTCGCTCCCCGCCGCTCGTTCAACACGCCGCAGATCCGTCATTCCGCCTTGAGGGCGCTCCGCGGCACAACCCGTACAGGAGTCCGCTTATGCAAACGCTCGTCAGGCACCCTCGGTCAAGCGCTTCCATTCCTCCGACCAGATCGTCCACTTCCTCAACCTCATCTGCTGGGCCGCGCTCGCCGTCTCAGGCATTGCACTCGGATCCGCCGCTCGCGCGAGCCTCCGCCCGGAACGCCTCGACGTCTCCGTCCACTTCATCGCGGGCTTCGCGCTCATCATCGTCATCGCCGCATGGCTCGTCTTCTCGCCCGCGAGGGCAAGGCGCTTCATGCATGAGATCCTACGCACCGACCGCCCGTTCCTCGCCTGGCTGCGCAATCTCGGCGGCTATCCCACAAAGCTTCTCAGGTTCCTGCGCCTCACGAAGGCCGAACCCTCGACCGCGCCGCAAGGCCGCTACAACGCGGGCCAGCGCATCGCCTACGCGCTCCTCGTGCTCCTCAACCTCACGCTGATCGGCACGGGCGTGCTCCTCTTCATCCTGCACCAGCCTCATGAGCAGTCGCCGTTCTATCAGGGCACGCTCGCTGCCCACAGTTTTGCCTTCAAGGCGGGCGTCCTGATTCATCTCGCCCAGATTCCGTGGGGCTTCTCTCTCGCACAACTCAAGGCGATCCTGCCTGGCTCGGGCGGACGCATTCCCGCAGAGACGGCCACAAAGCACGCGCCGCTCTGGTTCCGCGAGGACCTCGAGCCCCATGCGGGCGAGCCAGGCCTTCTCGTCGAGCGGCGCCTCTGACTCAGGGACGCATTCCTCGGAATGTGAAGGACCTCCGGCGCTGGCAGTCGCCGGAGGTCCTTCTTTCTTCATGGGGTCGCACGAGGCCCGTGCGGATGCCTCAGGATCAGTTTTCCGTGAAGGCCTTCTTCACGCTGATCGGGAAGGCGCGGTAGCCGCTGCCCGGGCTCATCTGAATTTCGACGGCGGGCTCCTTGGCGCCCCATTCGAATTCATTAAGAACAGGACGCGGAGGCGTCGAGGAGCCGCCCGAGAGGCTGAAGTCCATGCCGGCCGTGGCGGAGTACACCATGACGGAGTCCTTGTCGGCTTCGTAGCGGGTGAGCGACGTGACCGGGCTGTACCAGTCGTGGCCGCGTTCCTTGCCGTATTCCCAGACCTGCTCGACGGTCATGTTCTTCTGGTCGATCTTGTAGATGACGGCGCGGCTGTACTTCATCGAGGCGAGGGCCGGCTGGTCGAGATTGCGGGCGTCGCCGTTGTCGAAGACGGAGATCATACAGTAGCGCTTGTCGGACTTTTCATCAACGCGGAAGGCCGTGTGCTGCGTGTACGTCCAGTCGAAGTCGGTGTCCGTGCACTCGACGTCCGTGCAGTTGAGCTTCTGGCCCTTGGCGGAGACCGGCGTGAGCAGAGCCTCCTTCCAGGGAGAGCGCCAGCCCTTGGGTGCGCCGAGGATCCACTTGACCTTCTTGTCGCGGCCGATCTTGATGCAGGCGGACTGATGGCGCGAGGAGATGATGATCGAGTCGTCGGTCGGGTCGTAGTCGACGGAGTTGACGTGAGCCCAGTTGCGGCCCGGACCCACGCCGGCGATGTCGCCGAATTCGCCTTCGGCCTCCTGCTTGGCGAGCTCTTCGGCGGAGAGCGTGTGGCCGGACTTCGACGGGTCGATGTTCAGGCACACGGCGCCCTGGTCAAGGGCCTTGATCACGTCGGAGCGATACGGGTCGAGGATGTCGAAGAGACGCCATTCGTCGACGACCGTGCCGTTCTGGTCGACTTCAATGATCACGTCGCGCACCGTGTGTACGCGCTTTTCATCGGCGCGACGCAGGTCGGCGGAGGAGACGCGCAGGAAGTAGTGGCCGTTCTGGGCGGGATCCAGGGCGTGGGAGAAGTCGGCGTAGGCGTTGGGCAGACGGCGGTTCCAGATCTTGCGGCCCATGAGGTCGTACTTGGCGTAGCGCTGGCCGAAGCCGAAGGTGAGGCAGCCGTCCGGATTCTGGTGGAAGCCCATCATCACGCCGTTGGAATACGGATCCTCGGGCTTCCAGAGGTCGCGGTAGTCGAGGAACCAGCGGATTTCGCCCTTCGTGTCGATGATGACCGTCTTGGGCGGGAACTGCCAGGTCATGGCGCCGCCCATCGGGTTGTTCCAGACGGTGCGCATGGTCTGGGCGTTCGGCGTGCCGAGGTTGTTGACGAAGTAGAGGCGGTCGGCGAACTTCTTGGAGACCTTCTTCACGTTGGCCTTGAACATCAGGCTCTTTTCGTTCGGGGCGCCGGACGGAATGCCGGTGATCGGGCCGGCATAGATCGTGTAGGTGAACTTGACGGTTTCGACCTGGCCCTTGAAGCGCTTCCTGGCGGTCACTTCGACCTGGTTCTGGTAATCGGCGTACAGACCGAAGACCGGCACGCCGCCGTGCGTGAGGAGCTGGGAGCGGGAGACCTTGTAGGCGATTTCCTGACCGCCCTTCTTCGGCACGACGCGCACGTCGGCATCGAGAAGTTCATAGCCGCCGTTCTTGATGATGGCTGTAAGCGGCGCAATGCCGTACGGATTGACGAGCACTTCGCCCAACGGACCGTAAAGGGCGGCAAAGCCCACGACGTTGTAGCCCGAGGCGGTGCCCATGGCCATGACGCCGCCCGTGGCGCCCGCGGTCGCCGCAAGCACGGCGCAGCTCAGAAACTTTCTGCGGTTCATCTTCTCTATTCCTTTGTGAATGTCGCGCGGACGTCCGCACCCGCGAAACGCCCGACGCACTGGTCGGATGAGGCGGCGACGAGTCAAGCCGCCGCCCTACGTACCGAATGTTACAGAGCGTGTTTTCGGCCTTCCATAAGCTCATTCCTCCTCCATTTTGCGAATTCGGCCATGAGCCTTTTGTCAGATCTGGCGATTTCGTGCGCGCCGTTCGGGTTATTGCCAACCGAATCACCCACACCGGAGAAACGCTTCGTGCTAACCTCGTAGATCCTTCAAAGCAACTGCCGCAGAAGGAGTTCGGAGCATCCACCCGAACGTCGTCTTTTTCAGCCCTGGACCAGCACCATGATTCAGTCCTCCCTGAGCCAGCAGGACCTTCTCTTTTTCGTGACGCTCTGCCGCCTTCAGTCCCTGACCGTCAGCGCCCAGAAGCTCAACCTCAGCCTGTCGTCCGCCTGCCGCATGCTCACGCACCTGCGCGAGACCTTCGGCGAGCCGCTCTTCGTGCGCAGCCGCAGCGGCCTCATGCCCACGCCGGGCGCCATGGCCCTTCTGCCCAAGGCGATCAAGCTGCTTGACGGCTTCGACGATCTGTTCGAGCCCCCCGTCTTCGATCCCGCGCAGGCTCAGCGCCTCATCCGCATCTCCTGCGCAGACCTCGGCGCGGTTTCGATTCTCACGAAGGTGATTCCCGCCATCATTGAAAAGGCGCCGCTTCTCGACTTCCAGATCTTGCCGATCGAATCGGACCTCGTCGGCAAGCTGTGCACGGGCGAAATCGACTTTGGCATCTTCCCGACGGAAAAGACGTCGCCCGGGATCCGCAGCGTGCGCATTCTCGAGTCACCGTACCGCTACGTCGTGCGCCGCGGGCATCCGCTCGAGGCGATCTACCACGCCGAAAGGAAGCTCACCGAGGAGGACCTCGCGCGCTGGCCCAACATCAGCGTGCACGTCCCGCCCGGGAGCGGGATCGACCCGCCGACTCACACCGACCAAGCGCGCCGCAACCTGCCCGGCCGCACGCAGGTCCGCTCGGCCTACATCCTGCCTCAGCCCGCGCTCATTGCGGCGACGGACCTCGTGGGCATCATGCCCGAAGTCCTGATCCGCGGCGCGCAGGACGCGGGCATCGCCATTTCGGCGCTCTCGCCCGTCTTCTCGGGCATGGTGCACAGGCCGCACCTTCTCTGGCACGAACGCAACGACGGCGACACGCTCCTTCGCTGGGTGATGGCGCTCTTCGTGTACGTCTTTCATGAGGAAAAGGAGGGTCCGACCTTCCAATATCCGACTTCGTAGTTTCCCGAGGATTTGCCGATTTTCGAGAAACACAACACCGCTTTCAGACAATCGGCACGGGAATCCTCACAAGAGACAGGGCCCATAGCATTCTCTAATCTTCGTTTTGTCGCAAAAACGGCCGACCAAACTCAGGCCGCCTGCAAACGCAGGCGCCTCCTCGTTTTTGCGGCCCAACCAACACACAAGGATTAGACCATCATGCAGCCCGTTCTCTGCACCCGCGGCGCCCTTACCGCCGCCGTCGCCATGGCTTTCGCCGGCTCGGCCTTCGCCGGCGGCCCCGGCATCAACCTCCCCGCTCCTGCCCTCCAGGAAGGCTTCAGTATCCACGGCCTCATCGACACCGGCTTCCAGGTCCATCACGCCAACGGCACCACGAGCGCCCGCATGATGCCCAACGGTGACGAAACCTCGGCCTTCCACCTGCGCGCCCGTGAAAACCTCGATGGCGGCAACTACGTGCGTCTGAAGCTCTCCGCGCCCTTCAAGCCCGACAGCGGCGAATTCAACAACAAGAACACGTCCGGGGATCCGATTCTCTTCAACGAAGCCTTCGTCGCCGTGGGCGGCGAATGGGGCGAGCTCGCCGCAGGACGTCTTGCGAACATCTTCTCGGGCAACGGCGACTTCGGTCTGTGCCCGAAAATCAACCCGTCGCCCATGGGCACGAACTTCCCGAACGCCGGCCTCACGCCGATCTTCTCCTCGGGCTACTACTACAACAATTCGGTCATCTACAACTCGCCCCGCGTCAACGGCTTCCACGTCGCCGCCATGTATTCGAACGGCCGTGACGACGACTCCGTGAGCCGCGGCAAGAGCGACCAGTTCGGCGCGCTCGCCCTCACCTACATCGGCGAGAGCTTCAAGTTCGCGGTCCTTCCGACCTACATCGACAGCGACTCGCTCAAGACGGCTACCGTCACGCCCAATGACGAATACGGCATCGCGCTTCTGGGCAGCTACTGGCCCGAACCCACGATGGGCCTGCACTTCGGCTATCAGTTCGTTCGTGACGGCCGCGCGCTCGGCGGCAGCTACTTCAACTACTTCACGCCGGCCGCCGCCGGCGGCCCGGGCATCGCCAAGTCCGAACGCGGCGTCGACACGCACTCGCTCTCGCTCGGCTTCTCCAAGCGCTTCGGCGCCCAGAAGATCTCGATCGTCCTCATGGGCAACAAGGTCGAATACAAGGGCGACAGCGCCGTCGACGGCGACCGCGAAGGCTGGCGCGTCATTCCCGCGACGATCTACCGCTACTACCTGAGCAAGCGCACGCACTTCTGGGCGGCCGCAAGCACCTCCCAGAGCGGCGGTCTCTACAAGAAGGCCCGCGAATTCGAAAAGGATCCGACGAAGGCCTGGGACGTGGGCGCGGGCCTCGTGCACCACTTCTGATCCCGAGCGCCTCTCCGAAGCCCGGGCCTGCTCCCGGCTTCGGACCGCCGGCAGTCCCCGACAACAAGGGCGCGGACTCGATTCGAGCCGCGCCCTTCTTCCTGCGTTTCTGCGCCGTCCGTCCCTCAGTCCTGACGCTTGACGGCCCTGCCGTTCTTCACGAGTGTTCTCGCCGCGATTCGTCCGAAAACCGCAGCCGACGCGAGCATGTCGCCCATGAGGGCGTGTTCGCCGTGAATGCCGCCCGTAATGTCGCCCGCGGCCGCAAGTCCCTTCATGGGTCTGCCCCTGCGGTCGATCACCTCGGCCTTCTCGTTGATCTCGAGACCGCCGTAGGACCAGAGGATTCTCGGCAGAACGGGCCTGATCTCGACGCCCGGACCGATCGGCCTCATCGTGAGGGGATCGCGTCCGAGGGAATCCCTTTCCTTCGTACGAATGCAGTCGTTGTAACCCGAGATCGTCGCGATGACCGTCTCCCTGAAGGCCGTCGTGGGCCTGAGGGGTTCGGCGCCCGGTGCATTGATCACCATCCAGGCCATGCCGTCCGGCTGTCTGACGACGGCCTCGGCGAGCGTGGATCGGCGACGGTCCTCGCGCATGAAGCGTTCGCCTCGCGCGTTGACGAGGATGTAGTCGGACGGATCCCCCGGAAGACCGAGCGTGGACGCAAAGAGTCGGACCTCGAAATAGGACATGCCCACGAGCGCCGCGCCGATGTCGGCAGCGGCCTGAATGAGACTCCCGTCCGCACCTTCGTCAAGGGCGGGGAGAACGTCGGAGAGGCCCGGCGCATAAAGCCGCATCATCTCCATGTTCCGAGAGAAGCCGCCGCCCGCGAGCACGACGCCGAGCCTCGAGGTGAGCCTGAAAGGCTCGCCCGAAAGCAGCCCCTCGACGCCCGTCACGGCGTCGCCCGACTTTCTGAGCGCCGTCACCTCAGCATTGCAGACGATGGGAACGCCGAAGGGCCTGAGGGCGGAGCGCAGCGCGCTCAGATAGGCCTCGCCCGCGCCCCTCAGGGGCATGTGCGTGCGCGGATAGACGCCGCCCAGTACGCGGCGGATGCCGGGCTCGAACTCAAGCCCGAGCGCCTCGAGCCACTGGAGCGTCGAGTACGCCTCATAGCAGAGCGTGCGCATCAGCGGCTCGCGGGCCTTGCCCCTCGAGACTTCGAGGGCCTGCCTCAGGTGCTTCTCGGGACTGTCGTCAATGCCGAGCGCAATCTGCCTGCGGGCGTCCGCGGCGTTGAAGAAGCCGTAGGCGCGGCAGGTGAGGCCGCCGGGCTCGCAGGCCTTCTCGAGGATGACGGGACTGTAGCCGAACTCGGCGACGGTGAGCGCGGCGGAGAGGCCCGCAAGTCCCGAGCCCACGACGATGACGTCGAAGCCGTCGGATCTGAGGAGCCGCTTCACTGCAGGACTCCGCGGGCGCGCAGGCGCGCGATGATCTGCGCGACACCCACGGCGTTCTCAACGCCGAGCTTCGAGCAGACGTGGGCGACGTGGACCTGTGCGGTGCGCTCGGCGATGCCGAGTACGTCGGAGACGGCCTTCGTGGTGAGGCCCTCGGCGGCGAGCTGCGCGACCTGGCACTCGCGGGGACTGAGCGCCTGCCAGAGGCCCGCAAGTTCGCGGACCGTTTCGGCCTCGGCCGCTTCCTCGCAGCTTCTTGCGACGGCGCGGTCGATCGAGGAGAGGAGCTTCTCGTCGACGACGGGCTTCGTGAGGAAGTCCACCGCGCCGCGCCTCATCGCCTTGACGGCCATCTCGATGTCGCCGTGGGCGCTCACGAAGATGACGGGCAGGCGGTTTGCGAGCTCGATGAGCTTCTGGTGCAGCTCCATGCCCGTGATGCCCGTCATGCGGACGTCGAAGACGCCGCAGCCCGGCACCGTCGGGTCGTCCTCCTCGAGGAAGGCCTCGGCGCTCGGGTAGGTCTTCACGCGCCAGCCCTCGCTTTCAATCAGGAACTTGTAGGACTCGCGCACGCCGCCGTCGTCGTCGACGATGCGAATGAGCGCGATGCGCTTGACGGGATCCATGTGCTCCGGTTCTAGGAGATCCGAAAGATTGATCTTTTCCATGATTCGATTTTCTTGGTGTTGAGGCTCAGAGATCGGGGCGGGCGGGAAGCCTCGCCTCCACCCTGACGCCCTGCGGCTCGACGACGTCGAAGACGATCGTACCGCCGTAGGCCTCGATGATGCGGCGAACGATCGCAAGGCCGAGTCCGAGGCCGCCCGACTTCTCGCTCCTGAGAGGAACGAGGAAGGCGTCGATCTCGGCCTTCGTCCTCACGGGACCGTTGTCGGTGACGGTGATGACGACTTCATCGCCTATCCTTTCGCCCGCCAAAACGACGCGGGGCACCCCGTCCGCCTGTGCGGCGCTCTCGCCCGCATTCTTCACGAGGTTTCTGAGCACGAGTTCGATTTCGAGCGAATCGCCCTCGACGAAGAGGCCTGCGGGCACCTCGGACTCGAAGGAGACCCTGGCGTTGGAGGCGCGCATCGAGGAAACGACCTTGGCGCTCATCTGCGTGAGGTCGACGGGGGTGATCTGGCGGCGGCGCTTTCGGGCGTAGTCGCGCACGTGCTCGACGATGTCGCTCGCGCGCTCGTTCTCGGCGAGGATCCTGCCGAGCGCGAATTCGAGCGAGTCGGCGGTGAGCGTGCCGTTGGCGATGCGGCGCCTGACGCCCATCGCGAAGTTGGTGACGGCGGCGAGCGGCTGCCTGAGCTCATGGGCCACGATGTTCGACATCTGGGAGACGGCTGTCATGCGCTCGAGGGCCTCGAACTGGCGCTCGGAGGCCTGCTGGCGCTTGACCGTCTCCATGAGTTCGGCGCTGCGGCGACGCACGAGCCGCTCGGCCGCGACCGAATGCCAGATCATGCCGATGAGGATCGCCGCGGCGAGGATCACCCAGGCGGCGTGCTCGCGCATCTCCTCGAGAAGCGTCTTCTTCTGATAGCTCATGTAGACGGGATCGCGCATGCGCTCGGCCGCCAGATGCACGGAGCGATAGTCCGCAGGACGCACCCAGTGGATGTCGGGAGCGATGTCAAGCGCGAAGAGCGTTGCGGCAAATTCGAGCAGCCCCATGCGCGCGACCGAAAGACCCGCCGCGAACACGCGTCCCGGCATCGGGGTCACGGAACTCACGAGCCCCGTCTCGTCGTCGACGCGCATGTCGACCTTGACGAAGCCGCTGAAGAGGTCGGAACTCGTCTCGCGCAACAGGTCGGTCGAGACCGCGAAGAGCTTGTCGCCGCGCTCGACCGCCCTTCTGATGATCTCGGAGGGCGTCCCGCCATCGGAGGCGACACGCACCTTGACGGGCGCTAGGCGACGGCTCGAAAGCTCGTTCTGAAGGAGGAAGGTCGTGTCGACCTCGTCGCCCTTGACCACGGTGACGGTCTCGCCCGCGATGTCGCTCAGGTGCGGCTTCGCCAGACCGTCCTCATCGGCGTCGGGCGTCGCGAAGACGAGCGCGGAGACGACGGGGCGAAGCTCGGCGCCGGGCTCACAGTCGGGGATGTCCACGCTCAGCGACGCCATCGGAATGAAGCCGTTGTAGCGCTCGAGGAGCGCAAAGACGCGCGGGCTCACGATCGCGAAGTCGAGTCCCTGATAGGCGTTGAGGTCAAGGCTCGAGGCGGCGGGAATGGGTCTCGTCACGAAGATGCGGTCCTCGGTGAGGTCGTTGAGTTCGGCAATCGTGCGCCTGAAGTAGTCGGCCTGCGAATCGGAGATGCCGTCCTGGATGCCGACGACGCGCACGACTCTGGGCGCCGCCCATGCCGACGAGCCCGTCACGGACATCAGAATGGCCGCCAGGCAGAGGATGGCGGTGAGCGTGCGGAGGATTCCTGCAGGTGTTCGGGATTGACTTATCATTGTGGAACGCATTTCGGGTGTGGCCCGGACTCCTATTGTACGGAGAGTCGGGACCATGCGGCCGAAACTTTCTGTCCCT
>ERZ773175.1338-NODE-1338-length-13746-cov-2.960412_pt1 | contig 13746 bp, 10 predicted proteins | sample MGYA00581004_ERZ773175 | MGnify/ENA primary metagenome ERZ773175 (study PRJEB29015, sample SAMEA2737834) | human gut metagenome | biome: human gut; feature: human-associated habitat; material: faeces | place: China | collected 2012 ...
TATTGGGTACTGTACTTGCCATAAGCTCATTTGGTTATACATCCTGGGCAGCTGGAGATGATAATAATAGTTCATCAGTGGAGAAATTCCAATTTGTTCCAGGGTATGTAGCAAGTGAACTTGATGGCAATACTCCTGTATATGAAGACTATGGTATGGCAGGAATGTTAAGCGAATTGCCTGCCAGCTATCCGTCAAGTGTTGCAGATATTAAAAGCAAATATCCTGACAATCGTAATCAGAATCCATATGGAACTTGTTGGGCATTCTCAAGTCTGGGACTTGCAGAATTCGATCTGATTAATGATGGAGCAGCTGATAAGAATATAGATTTAAGCGAATTGGCATTGGCATATTATACATACAATTCTGTAACTGACCCACTTGGTGGAACAGTGGGGGATACAGCTAAATATTATAATGAAAATTCAGATTATTCATATCTTAATAGAGGCGGCAATTATCAGTATTCATCAAGAAGACTGGCTCAATGGATAGGAGCAACAGAGAATACAGTTCCTTACAGCAAAGCGAACGACACAATAAAACAAGGGCTTAGTGGTGAGTTCGCATATAGTTATAAAGATGCCCACCTTCACAATGTATATCAGATTAATATTAAAGAGAATACATCAGGTGTTAAAGAAGCAATTATGGAGCATGGTGCTGTAGGTGTTATGTATTATCATTCAGATTATAATATGTCATGGAGTAGAAAGAGTGACTGTTATACTTATTATGACACAGCTCGGGCAGGTGGTGGTCATGCTGTTATGATAGTTGGATGGAATGATAATTTTTCCAAAGATAATTTCGAGGGACTTAAACCTTCGAATGATGGAGCATGGCTTATAAGGAATAGCTGGGGTTCTTACTGTGATTATTTCTGGATGTCATATGATACGTTTTCTTTAGAGAATACAGCATGGGTATTTGATTTTGTTGCAAATGATGGCTTTGACAATAATTATCAGCTGGATGGAGGCATTGAGACTTATAGGTCATCTAATGTATTATCTGGAGCTAATGTATTTACAACACAGAAAAAATCTGGAATTGATTATGAAGTATTAAAGGCTGTATCTGTATCAATGTCACAGGCGGCAGATGTAAAATATACTGTTGATATTTATACTAATCTGACCAATCTTAATAATCCACTTAGTGGAACTAAACAGGTTACAGCAACGACTACTGGTTATACACAATATGCTGGTATATATACAATAGAGTTGAGTAATCCAATTAAGCTTGCTCCGGGAACAACATATTCAGTTGTCGTAACGACAGATAAGGCAGCGCTTGATAGAGAAGATGCTACAAGTATGGCTACAGGAGAAAAACTCGAAACTATAATATGGGACAGGAGAGTTAGTCAGTTTGATGGAAAGAGTTTTTATAAAGAAGGAAATGTATATAAATACTCTCCTAATAATTTTTGTATAAAAGCATTTACATCTAATGCTAAAGAAGCTGATACTAATGTGCCTATTGAAAGTATACATGTTAATAAGGATACTATGTCATTAACAGAAGGGGAAAGTGCGACATTAACAGCAACAATTAGTCCTTCTAATACAACATTAGATAAGACAGTAAAGTGGAGTAGTAGTAATACAGCTGTGGCATCAGTAGATAGTGCAGGAAAAGTGACAGCAAAAAAAGCAGGAACAGCAGTAATCACAGCTACCAGCAGCAATGGAAAGAGTGCGAGCTGCACAGTAACAGTAAAGCAGAAAGATACATACACTGGTTTAAGAGATGTTAATGGAACGCTTACATATTTTACTAATGGACAGGCAGATAAGACATATACAGGCTTTGTAAGCTATGCAAGGAATAATTATTATGTAATAAACGGAGTAGTGGATACTTCATATACTAATGTTACATATGATGGAAAAGACTGGTTATATGTAGAAAATGGAAAAGTAAGATATGACTATACAGGTATAAGACCTAATGAAAATGGCTGGTGGCGAATAGAGAATGGTAAAGTCAATTTCGATTACACTGGAGTAGCCGAGAACGAGAATGGCTGGTGGCGAATTGAGGGCGGCAAAGTTAACTTCGATTATAACGGAATAGCTGAGAATGAAAACGGCTGGTGGAAAATCGAAGGGGGCAAAGTCAACTTTGATTATACAGGAGTAGCCGAGAATGAGAATGGCTGGTGGCGAATAGAAGGCGGCAAAGTCAATTTCGATTATTACGGAGTAGCTGAGAATGAAAACGGCTGGTGGAAAATCGAAGGGGGCAAAGTCAATTTTGATTACACAGGAATAGCCAATAATGAAAATGGCTGGTGGCGAATAGAAGGCGGTAAAGTGAATTTTGACTTTACAGGAGTAGCCAGCAATGAGAACGGAGAATTCTATATTGAGAATGGAAAAGTAGATTTTTCAAAGAATGGTTTATATGTATATAATGGTATAAGATATAACATTGTAAATGGATGGGCATACAGGATTTAATGTTTATTTGCTTTACGTTATAAAAAGTTGTATAATCAGCAAGAATAACATTTGATAATATATGAGGAGAATTACAATGAATAAGCAGGAAGCAATTAATGCGTTAAAAGAACACAATCAGGAGCATGTAATTAAAAGACTTGAGGCTCTTGATGAAGTTTCAGCTAAGAAGCTTATTGCACAGGTTGCAAGCATAGACTGGAGTGTTGTTGAAAGCATTAATCACAAGGCAGAGGACAATTCATCTGATAGAAAAGTAGAGCCTTTGGAAGCTGTTGAGATAAAGGATATTAAAGCTAATAAGGATAAATATACTGCTAAAGGTATAGAGGCTATCAAGGCTGGCAAGGTTGCCGCAGTATTACTTGCAGGTGGACAGGGTACAAGACTTGGACTTGATAAGCCAAAGGGAACCCTTAATGTAGGTATTAATAAGGATTTATTCCTTTTCGAGCAGTTGATTAATAACTTATTAGATGTAGTTAACCAGTCAGGTGCATATGTGCCACTTTATATTATGACAAGTGATAAGAACAATGATGATACAGTAGCATTTTTTGAAGAACACAACTTCTTTGGATATGATAAAGACTATGTTAAGTTCTTTATTCAGAGTATGGCACCATCTGTTGATTATAATGGTAAGCTTTATATGGAAAGCACTGACAGTCTTGCAATGTCACCTAATGGCAATGGCGGCTGGTTTACATCACTTATTGATGCAGGACTTGATAAGGATATGGAAAGCAAGGGCATTGAATTGGTAAATGTATTTGCAGTAGATAATATTTTACAGAGAATTGCAGACCCATCATTTGTAGGTGCAACAATACTTTCAGGTGCAGATTGTGGTTCAAAGGTTGTTAGAAAATGTGCACCAGACGAGAAGGTAGGTGTAATGTGTAAGGTAAACGGACACCCTTCAATTATTGAGTATTATGAGATGTCAGAAGAACTTGCCAATATGAGAAGAGAAGATGGTGAGCTTACATATGGATTTGGAGTTATTCTTAATTATTTATTCAGCTTTAACAAGCTTGTTGAGATAGCGAACAGAAAGCTTCCATTACATATAGTAGAGAAGAAGATACCTTATATAGATGAGAATGATAACCTTGTTAAGCCAGAAACACCTAATGGCTATAAGTTTGAAAAGCTTGTTCTTGATATGGTTGAGATGATGGATAATTGTGTTCCATATGAAGTTGAGCGTAATTATGAATTCGCACCTATTAAGAATAAGACAGGTAAGGATTCACTTGAAAGCGCAAGAGAATTACTAAAGGTTAATGGAATAGAATTTTAAAAGGTTTCTATCTGTACATATATTAAATGAGGCTTCCGTATAATAGGGAGGCCTCATTTATTATGTTAAGCTGATACAAATATAAAGAACGTTTGTTTGACAAATGCATAAAAAGCTGATATATTATAAATATAAAATATATTGTTTGGTAAGTTTGCTATGAATTTGGAGGACGGCATATGATATTTGTTAATAAAGAATGGGATGCAATAGATGATATAATAGTATATAGTAATTATCATAAATATTGGCAAAATAAGGAACTCAGAATTAAGAATCCGTACTTTGATGTTTTTAGTGGCAGAATACTTGATTTGAAAGAAGGAAAGCAGTCGGCGGTGAAGTATTTCTATAATTTGATTAATGAAGAGATATGTAAAGATGTAACCATATGTGTAGTTCCATCCAGTGATGCAGATAAGAAGGAAAGTGGAATAGGTATGTTAGGTGAAATGCTGGCAGCTGATGGAAGAAAGAATAAAGTATATTATTTGCAAAGAACAAAGAGTATTGATAAACTTGCATATGGTGGCTGCCGAGACAGACAAGTACATATGAAGACAATATCAACATTAGATAGTATTGATATTAATGGAGACATAATACTGCTTATGGATGATGTCACAACAACAGGAAATTCATTATATGCCTGTAGGGAAATATTGATGAAAAAAGGTGCAAAGACAGTTAAAATGTTTGCATTGGGAAAGGCAGTATAGAATATATGATTATAGAGAATTGTACAATAGAAAGTGATAAATACCCCCTGCATTTAAAAAATATTAACGATAAACCATCAATATTATATTATAGTGGTGCAATAGAATGTATTAATAAATATAAAAATATTGCAGTAATTGGAACTAGAAAAGCCTCAGAAAATGGATTGAAAATTGCATATGAAACAGGTGCATTTCTTGCAAAAAATAATATAAATGTTGTGAATGGTCTGGCATTAGGGTGCGATACAGAAGCTTTAAGAGGTGCTTTAGATAATGGGGGTAGATGTATTGTTTTATTGCCGTGTGGTTTAGATAATATACAGCCCAAGTCTAATCGAAGTTTAGCAGATAGGATAGTTCAGAATGGCGGATGTCTTATAAGCGAATATAATGTTGGAACACCACTAAACAAATACCAATATGTAAAAAGAGATAGATTGCAAAGTGGAATATGTCAGGGTGTATTAGTTGTTGAGGCAGAGATGAATAGTGGAACAATGCATACGGTTAAGTATGCGGAGGAACAATTTAAGAGAATAGCATGTTATAGTCATAGACTTGTGAAGTTTTCATCTGGTAATGAATATTTAGAGCAGAATAAAAATGTAAATATTTTATCTGATAGACAGCAATTAGAAGAATTTATACAGAATATTAATTCAGAATTAACCTACACCCAGCTGACATTATTCTAATATAAGGGGGATATGTATGATATGCAGTAATTGTGGAGCAGATATTAGCAGTAAGGATATTAAGTGTCCGTATTGTGGTGCTATGCAGTACGAGGCTTCAGAGAAGAAGTATATGAACGACTTATATAAGATTAACAGTGATATGGATAATCTTGATAAGAATGTAAGAAGATATGCTTTATTAAGCATAGCCAAAAGTATAGGATATGTATTGATTGGAACGGCTGCTGCTTTAGTAATAGGAGTAGCTATAGGACGTTTTGATTATAAGCAGTATAACGATTCAAGAAAAGAACGTAATGAGATTCATAAAGCTATGGATTGGTACGATGACAATTCTGCTAAACTTGATGAATTGTATACACTTCAAAGATATTCAGAAGCCAGAGATATAATAAGAAATTATGATGGGAATACAAGCCTTATGGCAAGCTGGGAACATTATAATTTTATACAGCTATATGACTGGTATTATGATGCTTTTTCAAAGGTATACGAGAATGTTAAAGGACAGGATAAAGCAGAGGTAATGGAATACCAGTTTAAGAATGGCTATAGGCATGCTCTTGACCTTGTAAATATGAAAGAAAATAAAGGCTCATATGCTAATAGAAATTATATGACTTGTTCTAAAGAGGACAGACAGATAATAGATATGTGGGTAGAGAATGCCAGAGACTACCTGGTTAATTATGCTGGATTATCAGAAGATGATATAAGGCAGCAGATAGATGAATTATATCCAGATGGTTATTATGATTATAAGCTTGGACAATCATATGAAGATAAGTATTATGAAGAATGGAGTAGAAGATGAAATGTAATAATTGTGGTGCGCCGCTTCAGCTTAATCAAAAGTTCTGTCCTAATTGTGGTTCTCCTAATGAGCAGGCTTTAAAGCATGTCAATGATATGGAGAACTATGACAAGAAGTTTAATAGAACCAGAAGCAAAGTAATAAGCAATAGTAAGTGGTTTGTGAAGAATATAACACCAATTGCGGTTGTTATGTTATCTGCAATAGTTCTTGCAGCAGCTCTTATAGCTAATAATTCAATGCTGGGATATAGATTGGCGGAGAATTCCAACAAAAAGTATAACAAAGAACATAATGATGAAATTCAGATACAGCTTAGAGAGCTGCTTGATAATGAAGATTATGGAACACTTTATGAGCTGTATGAAACGGCAGACCGTATTATTATAACAGATGATTATAAATATGGCTGGAGCAGCTTCTATAGCATTTTATATGATTATCTTGAAATAAGAAGGGCAATATGTGGGATAAAAGAAGCAGAAGGCGATTCATCATCTTATTCGTGGGACGATAGTCTTAACAGAGCTGCAAGATCAATAGTGGATTTAGAGGACACCATGAACAGGCTGGTTTCTTTTGATACGAGCAGAAGTAAAGAAAGTCAGTCTTATGCAGAGAATATACTTGATAAGGCGCACTTATTTATCAAAGCTTACTGCGATTTCACAGATGACGATATTGCGAAATTGCCGGATATGAATCAGACAGAGGTGCTTACACTTCTAACAAGGAGGATATACGGATAATGCGAAAGAAAAAGTTTAATCCATTTGTGTTGTTATATATTATATCTGCAATATTGCTCATAATATCCATTGCTCCGATAGCAGATACAGCAGCCGAGATATATAGAGTCAAGGGAAGATATGCCGGATATGAAGAAGAGAGTCTGTTTAATGATTTTATAGAAAAAGATTATGCGGGACTTTCTAAGAAGGTTAATTATAATAAGGGGATTGGTAAAAGTATATCTGAAGATGAGAAGGATTATTATACGTTTGTAGAATGTTATAATATTGCAGTTGATTATAATATGTATGTCAGGCTGGGAGATATTAATAAGGCAGATGAACTGAAAGAGCAGTTTGAGGATAATACAAGGCTGCTTCAAAGAAAGATATTTAAAGAAGCATTAGAAACAGTAAAAAATACATATATAGTTGTTTCTTGACATTGATTACTGGCTTAGGTATGTTATAATAATTATAAAGAAAGATTGGGAGGCACATATGGTTGTTTTATTAGCAGGTGGAGCTGGATATATAGGTTCACATACAGCAGTTGAATTACTTAATGCAGGACATGATGTTGTTATAGTTGATGATTACAGTAACAGTTGTCCTGAATCTATAAAGAGAGTGGAAGAGATAACTGGAAAGAGTATTGTATCTTATGAGGCTGATGTTAAAGACAAAGAAGTTATGACTAAGATATTTGCAGAAAATAAGATTGACTGTGTAATACATTTTGCTGGACTTAAGGCAGTTGGTGAGTCAACAAGACTTCCAGCCAAGTATTACCGTAACAATATTGATACAACACTTACACTTCTTGAGTGTATGAAAGAAGCAGGAGTTAAGAAGATTGTATTCTCATCTTCAGCGACAGTATATGGAGAACAGAAGCCTCCATATGTTGAAACTATGCCAAGAGGTGCATGCTCTAATCCATATGGATGGACTAAGGCTATGATGGAGCAGATTCTTACAGATTGTGCTAATGCAGATTCAGAGCTTACAGTTATACTTCTTCGTTATTTCAATCCAATTGGAGCACATCCATCAGGTAAGATTGGAGAAGACCCACAGGGAATTCCTAATAATCTTATGCCTTATGTATCACAGGTTGCGGCAGGAAGAAGAGAGCAGCTTACAATATTTGGCGGAGATTACGATACACCAGACGGTACTTGTAGAAGAGATTATATACACGTTGTGGACCTTGCCTGCGGACATCTTAAGGCTGTTGAATATGCACAGTCACATAAGGGTGTTGAGATATTTAACTTAGGAACGGGAACTCCTTACAGTGTACTTGAGATAGTTAATGCGTTTGAAAGTTCAACAGGTGTTAAGATTAATTATGTGATTGGTGACAGAAGACCGGGAGATTTACCTGATTCGTGGGCTGATGCCTCTAAAGCGGCTAAGGTTCTAGGCTGGGAAGCTAAGAAGACACTTGAAGATATGTGTAAAGACAGTTGGAACTGGCAGAGCCATAATCCTAACGGATACAGACAGTAGAATATATAGCGGCGTAATATAGTGTTAATATTAATATTGCTATTACAATATCGCGATAGTTATATAATTATTGGATATTGGAGAGTGTTAATATATACTATGTGCCGGAGTTGATAGAGCATACATATTATAAAGTATAGTATGCTCTATTTTACTATAAAGGCAGGTGAGTGTATGAACTCGATTAATATTTATAATCTCACAAGAGTTAGTGATAATGAGGATTTTGCTGAGTATGAATATATTTTGTCGGGGAGAAAAGATTTTCAGAGGACAAGGATAAGAGAGAAAGAGTCACTTATTATTCTTGTAAGGGAATTGATTAAAGCTGGTGCAAGGTTAGAGGATCTGGATAACTATTTCTATTCATATACGATTGCACATATAAGCAAGGAATTTGATTTATTAAGGATTTCATCTAACAGAAAATGTATTCTTAATATAGAGCTTAAAAGTGAAGATGTAGGAGAGGACAGAATAAAGCAGCAGCTTGTAAGAAACAGATATTACTTAAGTCCAGTAACTACTAATATATATTCGTATACATTTATTCTAGATACCAATACATTATACAGATTAGAACTATGTGATGATACATATACACTTGTCATGGCTGATTTTACAGAGCTTGTGACTGATATAAGAATGATAAAGAAGTGTATGAAATACAATATTGAAAGTCTGTTCAAGGCTAAAGACTATCTTATATCGCCAGTTAATTCACCAGAAAGATTTGCAAGACACCAGTATTTTCTTACGAATCAGCAGGAGGCTATGAGCAGGAAGTTCCTTAACAGCCTTATTAATAATAGAGAAGTCAGATATTATTCAATAAAGGGTGAAGCTGGAACAGGAAAGACACTTCTTCTGTATGATACAGTGCGCAAGCTTCCCAAAGAACTATCAAAATGTATAATACATTTTGGCAGAAGGACACCTAATATAGATATATTGCAGAATACCATTAGTAACACTACAATAATAACCTCTAAAGAATTTGTTAATGAAGACAATATCAAAGATTATGATTATGTGCTTGTAGATGAAACACAGCGAATGCACGATGACCAGTTTGAGTGGCTTAAGGAATGTAATGCCGGCAGGATTATAATGTTCTATGACTGTGATCAGGTATTATCAAGACATGAACAGTTAAGGGCAATGGACAAAAGGATAGAACAATTATCAGAAGAGAAATATTTTCTTTCAGATAAGATAAGAACCAATCCAGAACTTGCGGAATTTGTGCGTAATTTATTTGACCTTACCAAGCACGGCAGGGGCTATGAGTATGATTGTGTAACAATTGCCTATGCTAACAGTATTAATGAATTTAAAAAGCTTAAAGCATATTACAGGGCAAAGCAGTACATTTACATAGATTATGAGAAGTCATATAAAGATATGAATGAAAGATATAAGACAAGGCAGTTCAATGCCTACCGTTATATAGGAAAAGAATTCGATAAGGTGCTTACAGTTATAGATGGCAAATTCCGTTATAACGAGTACGGGGAATTAGTTGCTGATGTAGAAGACAATAATGATGATATATTAGAAAAGCTTCTGTATCAGGGGGTTACAAGAGCAAGAGATAAGCTGTGTATAATTGTACTTGATAATAAAGAAGTATTTGAGAAGCTGCTTGAGATGAAGAGTGGAATTAACAGAGAATATATAGACTGATTAACAGGCACGAAGCCTTCCTTTTAGAATAACATATATTAAGGATATATCTTGCTTAAAGATGTATTCTTACACAAGGTATATCCTTTATATGTATATAAAGGAGGTGGTATGTCTTATGATAAAAAGTCCGAAATTTACACATAGCAAGAAGGACAATAATAAAGCACAGGGCAGAAGTACACATTTAACAGCTATTGTTGTATCGCTTGTTCTTAGTATAATAATGATTACCATAAGCGTGTTTAACGTAAGTGCAGTTGTGATAGATGTAAGCAGTCACGATGGTCTGATAGACTGGAACAGGATAGAGGAGCATATAGAAGGTGTCATAATAAGAATTGGTTATGGTAATGATATTGAAGGACAAGATGATAAGCAGGCAATCCGTAATATGAATGAATGTGAGCGGCTTGGAATACCTTATGGTGTGTATATATACAGTTATGCACTTACAAGTGATGAAGTGACATCGGAGATTAATCATACACTAAGAATGTTGCAGGGGCGAAGTCCTGTCCGTGGCGTATGGTTTGATATGGAAGATGCAGACGGATACAAGGAGAGTAATGGACTTGATGTATACAAAGATGGTGAGCTTTTAACGGATTTTTGTATACAATTTATTGAAGCTATGGATAAAGAAGGCTATACGACAGGCGTATATGCTAACTATAATTATTATAAAAATGTACTGAATTTGGAGCGGCTTGCGAATACCAGAGGTTTTAATATGTGGCTTGCACACTGGGGTATAGAAGAACCTGGTATGGATTGTATGATGTGGCAGTTTGGAGCATACTTAATAGATGGGCACGAATTTGATGGCAATATATTTTATGCAGATTACAGCTCACCATTTAAAGATAGACCAGATACAGACGATAACGGAGAGGATATAGAACGTATAGATAAAGCAGCTGGAAGTTCTGCAATTGAAGCAGTAAATGTTGATACCAATGTAAATGTAATCTACAGGGCACAGATTAGAGGCAGTTACTGGCTTCCTGAGGTAGTTAATGATGAAGATTATGCAGGAATACAGGGGACTGGAATAACTGGAATAACCTTATCAACTGATAAAGGTTATGCTGTATACAGAGTATATGCCGGTGGCAGGTGGCTTTCATATGTTGACAGCAGGAATTCAGATATTAATGATTATTATAATGGTTATGCAGGAAATGGAGCTGAGATTGAGGCGGTTGAAGTGTATTATTATACACCGGCATCATTGCTTATAAATGAAGCGACACCATATGCAACATTAAAAGACGGAAGATATCATTATGCGTATTACAGGGTAAGCAGAAAGAATATGGATTATTATTCTTATCAGACAGACAATGAAACAGACAATGGACAGGACGGTTATGCAGGCATTATAGGCAGGAAGATAGACCGGTTCCAGATAATTATAAAATAAATATTTGAGGATACAGAATATTTGGCATAATATTTACAATATTGGCAATATTATAAGATGATAAGTCAGTACATTCTTTAACAGAAGTGTTCTGGGGTGTGCTGACATAGTATTGTACAGGCCAGGATTTTTATGAAAGGTCAGGAATATTGTAAAGGAGTTAGCACATATATGAGTGAAGATAGTGATAATAAAGATGGACAGGTTGTGCTTGAGGATAAAAATGGAAAGAAGATTAAGCTAATTACAATAATAGGTGAGATAGAAGGACACGATAATCTTCCAGCTGCAAGCAAGACAACCAAGTATGAACATCTGCTTCCACAGCTTGCTGCGGTGGAAAATGATGATGCAATAGGTGGAGTATTATTTTTAATGAATACGGTCGGAGGAGATGTAAGTGCAGGGCTTGCATTGTCCGAAATGATTGCGTCAATGCACAAGCCAACGGTATCTCTTGTTATAGGAGATTCCCACAGTATAGGTGTTCCTCTTGCTGTAAGCACAGATTATTCATTTATTGTTCCAACAGCTACAATGATAGTACATCCGGTGAGAATGAATGGAAATATAATAGGTGCAAGACAGACTTATGATTATTTTGAACGCATACAGAAAAGAATTGTCTCATTTATTGCAAGAAAAAGCGACACAAAAGAAAAAGAAGTAGAGAATATGATGATGAATACAGAAATGCTTACAAAGGATTTAGGAACAATTCTTGTAGGAGAAGATGCAGTGAAAGCCGGGCTTATTAATGAAGTAGGCGGAATAAGCCACGCATTCAATAAGATAAAAGAGCTTATGAACAAAGAAGAGTAAATAAAAGGCAATCAACATATGCGGAACAATAATAGAAGACAATGAACATATACAGAAGAATAAATAGAAGAACAATAAAGATATGCAGAATAGTAAACATATGCAGAAATGAGGATTATGATGACACTAAGCACACAGCCAGATAACAAATGCAATATATGCCCAAGGCGTTGTAATATTGACAGAACACATAATAAAGGTTATTGTCTTATGAATGATAAAATTATGGCGGCAAGGGCTGCACTTCATATGTGGGAAGAACCCTGCATCAGCGGTACCACAGGAAGCGGAACCGTCTTTTTCTCCGGCTGCACCCTGCGCTGTGTCTTCTGCCAGAACTTCCAGCTGAGTCACGAAAACTACGGAAAAACCATCCCCGTCTCCCGCCTCGCCGATATCTTCCTGGAACTCCAGGAAAAAGGCGCCGCAAACATCAACCTCGTGACCGGAACCCAGTTCGCCCCCTCCATCATCCGGGCTTTGGATCTCGCAAAGCCGAAGCTTCAGATTCCAGTTGTCTTCAACTGTGGGGGATATGAAAAGCCCGAGACGATCCGGAAGCTCGCCGATTATGTCGATATCTGGCTTCCGGATCTCAAATACATGGACAGCAGTCTCGCAAAAAAATACTCCTCCGCACCGGACTATTTTGAAAAAGCTTCCACTGCCATAAAAGAAATGATCCGCCTCACCGGCGGACTTTCCTGGAATAAAAAGAACCCGGCTATGTTAGACCGCGGTGTCATCATCCGCCATATGGTCCTTCCGGGCGCAAAAGAAGACTCGATCCATCTTCTTCACTGGATCAGGGAAAATCTCCCGGATCACCAGTACCTTATCAGCATCATGAGCCAGTATACGCCGTTCTACAAAAGTTCCGAATATCCGGAGATCAACCGACGGATCACCTCCTATGAGTACAACAAAGTCGTTGATACCGCCATCGACCTCGGTCTCACGGAAGGTTTCATGCAGGCGAGAAGCAGCGCGAAAGAAGAATATACGCCACCGTTTGACTGTGAAGGGCTTTAATACAGATTAATGAGCCTGCCGGTTACAGACCTGCACCTGGTTCGTACAGACAGTTTGCTACTCTCCCCCAAAGGCAAGTGGCAACAATTCTTTTCTGCGCATAAAAAGTGGGTACCGAATCAATTTTCTTGTTTCGATACCCACCTTAATGTTCTGCGTTATCCAATGGATCTTACCTCGTTTTCATTAGATTTTTTTCTATATGAAGTTTTCCTTTTTCACTCCGCCGGCTTTTTCCGAAATCTTATCTTTCTTTTCGTTCTCATATCGATTATTGTATTTCTCTTTTTGATACTTTCTCGTCATATCTTGAAGGATTTCAAATAATCTTTTTTTCGATTAATTACCCGGTTTTGTGTTTTTCCTTTGTTCCGGATTTTTCAAATTTGAAAAATGGAACGAGACTTATGTGTTCGGTGGACTGTACCTCCTTTACTTAGAATCTTTTAAGTACGAACCTTTTCGTCTTCTTTGCTTTCTGTATGGGAGATGCGGGCTACGGTCTGGTACTGATTGCACT
>ERZ773175.1341-NODE-1341-length-13718-cov-5.947376_pt1 | contig 13718 bp, 14 predicted proteins | sample MGYA00581004_ERZ773175 | MGnify/ENA primary metagenome ERZ773175 (study PRJEB29015, sample SAMEA2737834) | human gut metagenome | biome: human gut; feature: human-associated habitat; material: faeces | place: China | collected 2012 ...
ATTTTCGTACAACGGAACAAAACAGACACGGCTTTGTGCAATTTGTCAATCAAGAAGTTTAAATGCACTATCTGCCCCCAACATCAAAATAATAGAAAAATTAAAAAAAAGTTATTGACAAATAACCAAAGTTAGTGTAATCTAACTACCAGAAAAGGAAATGAGTTCTAGCAACTCTTTCTTTTTTAAACAGGAGTTAGGATAAACTAACTATATATGTTAAAACAATGGATCGAGAGATCTGTTGTTCTATGGGAGATGACCATGAGCAGGGAAGTGTTAGAGATTCTGGAGAAGATGGATAAAAAAGAATTAAAGACTCAACTGGCACTGCAATGTGCCCCGCTTCTTACGGGAATCAAACTGTCAAATCTTCTTACGGTGACAAAGAGCAACGAAGAAGATGTGAAAGATTTGTTCCGTAATACAGAAATTACTGTACATACACTCTACCAGACAAAACATCGTACAATATTCCTGCTTTTTCGTGAAAAACAACTACTCGCTTATCTGAACGAAGAAGATGTGAAGGAAACGATGAGATTGTTTGGGTATCAGACATTACGCCTTATCGACATTTTTGAAAAACTGTGTGCCCGCTATCAAAAATATATGAAGGATCATCTGTCTTTTCCACATGAGCTTGGACTGCTCTTGGGTTATCCTGTAGAAGATGTGTTAGGTTTTATCCGAAACGAGGGACGCAATTACTTATATTGCGGTTACTGGAAAGTATATGGAGATGTGGATGCGGCAAGAATAACATTTGACCGCTACAATCAGGCAAAGGAAGACGCGATCCGCCTGATATCGTCCGGCATGGAAATCCATGAACTTCTGCTTTACGGCAAGATGTTAGAGTCTGCCTAGATGGACTCATGATAACAGAATGTTTACAAAAGCATATTCTATCATTTGATGTATGACTGGATTTTCAGATGAAAGTAAATAAGATAAAAACGGAAAACACCCGGCTTGATGCGGCAAAGGCGTCGTGCGAGACCAGGAATCCGTTTGTATAAAATGAATGTGCAAAAATAAGCACAGGAATGGAGGAAATATGAGCAAGATTATCGTGGCATACTGGTCCCAGACGGGAAATACGGAAGCAATGGCAAATGCAGTTGGCGAGGGAATCAAGGCAGCAGGCGGAGAGGCAGACGTTGTTCCGGTATCTGCAGTATCCGTAGATGAGTTAAAAGCTGCATCCTCATTTGCATTAGGCTGCCCGGCAATGGGAGCTGAAGTATTAGAGGAGAGCGAGATGGAGCCTTTCGTAGAAGAGGTAGAAGGCTTTGCAGCAGGCAAAAAGATCGCTTTATTCGGTTCTTACGGATGGGGTGACGGACAGTGGATGCGCGACTGGGAAGAACGCATGAACGCAGCAGGAGCAACTGTTGTAAATGGTGAAGGTGTGATCGCACATGAAGCACCGGACGATGAAGCATTAGAAGCGTGCAGAAGTCTTGGAAAAGCGCTTATATAAAAGAACATAAAAAGTAAGGTTCAGAGAAATCAGAATAATAAGTCAGGCAGGTCGGATACGACCTGCCTGTTTGTGTTAGGTTGAATTTATCCTAAAAAATGTGTATACTATTGTAAAAAGATTATGGAGGTGTTCAAATGACTATAGATACAAATACAATGGTTTCAATTTCCGAAGCAAACCAGAATTTTTCTAAGGTTGCACGACTGGTAGATGAATGCGGTTCAGCAGTAATTTTGAAAAACAATGTACCAAGATACCTTGTTATAGACTTTAGTAAAGCGGATAAAGATATGATAGCATCTGATGATGATGTATTGAGTATTTCGAAGCAGCTTATGGAACAGAATAGGGAAGCATATGAGGTGCTGGCTAAATGAAAAAATTGAGCAAAGAGCAGATCCTTATGCTTCATACTCAATTAATTCAGCAGACTGGTGGAAGCGATGGAGTCAGAGATTATAATTTATTGGACTCGGCTTTGGAAACGCCTTTTCAATCCTTTGGAGGGGACGAATTATATCCGACAATACAGGCGAAAGCTGCAAGATTAGGATATGGACTGATAAAGAATCATTGTATGATAGATGGTAATAAAAGAATTGGAACACATGCAATGCTTGTATTTCTTGCGTTGAACGGGATAGAACTTAAATATACGCAAAAAGAATTATATGAAACAATTCTTAATGTTGCATCGGGAAGCGTAGATTATAATGGTTTATTGCAATGGGTTCTTAATCATCAAAATTAAATAGTAAAACGGGTATAAGACCGAATATAGAAAATATTGAAATTTTGTGTTCGGTCTATTATTCATGACAATAGCATTGTCCAAGAAGTGCACAATCTATGATTGAAGTTGATAAAATGGGGATTATGATGTTAAAAAAATTTGTAAAGTATGTCTCGCAGAACATGCTTGGCATGGTAGGTATGTCTGTCTATATTCTGGCAGATACCTACTTTATTTCTGTTGCGGTGGGGACGGATGGTATCACCGCACTCAATCTGGTACTGCCGGTCTACAACATGATCTTTGCCATCGGGGCAATGATGGGTGTCGGTTCAGCGATCCGTCTGGTGATCGAGCGGAATCAGGAACATCCGAATGCAGACGGATACTTTTTCCATGCACTGTCATGGGCATTGATTGTTGGTCTGCTTTTTATGTTTGTAGGAATATTTTTCTCGGATAAACTGATTGCCCTGCTTGGCGGGGATGCAGAGATCGTTGCGGTCGGGAAAAATTATACGCGTATTTTTATGGGTTTTGCGCCGTTTTTTATGTGGAATTATATCTGCAATGCTTTTGTGCGCAACGATGGGAATCCATCGATCGCAATGGCTGCGACATTATTCAGCAGTCTGTTCAATATTGTATTTGACTATGTACTGATGTTTCCACTGGGGCTTTCCATGGAGGGGGCTGCACTTGCAACGGCGCTTTCCCCGGTGGTCGGCATCCTGATCTGCTGTATCCATTTCCGCTCGGAAAAATGTACGGTAAAATTTAAGCCGATGCTGCCATCTTTGCGAAAAATACTTTTCTGCTGTCAGTTTGGTGTGTCCTCTTTTGTGGGAGAGATTTCATCCGGTGTGATCACGGTCGTCTTTAATATGGTCATCCTTGGACTTGCCGGAAATACCGGAGTGGCGGCTTACGGCGTGGTTGCAAACACATCACTTGTTGCAGTTGCCCTGTTTAACGGAATTGCACAGGGCTCCCAGCCGTTAGTCAGCGAGGCATATGGCAGGGATATTCATAAAGATGTGAAAACTTATTTAAAAATGGCGGTTACGACTGCAGTAGGCGTCTCTGTACTTCTGGTTATTTTTATTTACCTGTTTGCACCTGTGGTGACTGCAGTGTTTAATGGCGAACATAACAGGACGCTTGCTGACTACGCAGAAACCGGACTGCGGATCTATTTTATCGGATTTTTATTTGCCGGGATCAATATCGTAGGGACTGCCATATTAAGTGCTGTCGAATCTACAAAATATGCATTTGCAGCGTCGATTTCCCGAGGTTTTGTGGCGATCATTTTCTTTGCATTTATACTGTCCGCAATATTTGGATTAAACGGGGTATGGATGGCCTTCCCGGCGGCGGAATTTGTGACAATGCTGATCACACTGTGTGGATTGCGGAGAATAAAGTTTGTTGATAAAAATTCTTAACACTTAGAAAATCTCTTGACAAAATGCAGATTGTGGTGTAAATTCAAGATACCCAATAGGGGTATATGGTATACAATAAAATGGTAAAACAGTGATAAAAAATCAGGGACAGCACAGACTATACAGACCGGAGGTAGACAGATGGCATGTGAAAAATGCAGCGCAAACGGAGATAATGTGAAGCATAAACAGCGTGAGAGTGCAGAAAAAAAGGCACTGCTTACGAGACTTTCCCGGATAGAGGGACAGGTGCGGGGAGTGCGTGCCATGGTGGAAGATGACAGATATTGCGTGGATATCGTCACACAGGTATCTGCGATCCAGGCTGCATTAAACGGATTTAACAAGGAGCTGTTAGCACGCCATATTAAAACCTGCGTTTCCGAAGACATCAAAGAAGGCAATGAGCAGGCTGTCGACGAACTCTGTGAACTGTTAAAAAAATTGATGAAATAACGGTTTGTATTTAGAAATGGAGATTGACATGAAGGAAAAGTTTGACGTAACAGGCATGAGCTGTTCGGCATGTTCCTCCCATGTGGAAAAGAGTGTTTCCAAACTGGAGGGCATAAAGACAGTCAGTGTCAACCTGCTGACAAACAGCATGCAGGTCGAGTATGATGAGACAAAGCTTGATACCGGAAAGATTATTGAGGCGGTGGAACATGCCGGATACGGTGCCTCGGTAAAAGAAGACGGAAAAGCAGCAGTAAAGGCGGGGGAGACGGAGGATGCCGTTTCCATCCAGCAGAAGAATATCAAAAACATGAAGACAAGACTGATCATATCCGTGATATTTCTGATACCGCTCATGTATGTGTCGATGGGACATATGATCTACAACGCGCTTGGCGTTCCGATGCCGCCGCTTACCATGAAGTTTTTCCATGGAAGTGAAAATGCAGTCATTTACGCATTTACGCAATTCCTGCTTTTACTTCCGATCCTGTTTGTTAATCAGAAATATTTCCGCAACGGCTTTACAACATTAGCGCGCAGGAGTCCAAACATGGACAGTCTGATCGCAATGGGAGCAGCTGCGGCGACGGTATACGGTATCTTCGCGATTTACCGGATCGGCTGGGGATTCCGTATCGGAGACATGGAACTGGTACATCAGTACAGCCATGATATTTATTTTGAATCCGCCGGAACAATTCTTACGCTGATCACGGTCGGAAAATATCTTGAGACGAAGTCAAAAGGAAAGACGAGTGAGGCAATCACAAAGCTGATGAACTTAGCACCAAAGACAGTGACAGTCGTGCGCGACGGCAAAGAACAGGTCATTGATGCGGCAGATGTGGTGCAGGGGGATATTTTCGTGATCAAGCCGGGAGAGTCGGTTGCGGTGGACGGTGTGATCTTAGAAGGAAAATCCTCTTTTGATGAATCCGCGATCACCGGAGAGAGCATCCCGGTGTTAAAACAGGAAGGCGATAAAGTAATCTCTGCATCCATCAATAAAGCCGGACTGATCCGTGCGCGTGCAATGCGTGTCGGCAAAGATACGACGATCGCACAGATCATCAGTCTTGTGGAGGAAGCATCTTCGAGTAAGGCTCCAATCGCACGTCTGGCCGATAAAATTGCGGGAATCTTTGTCCCGACAGTTATTGGAATCGCGATCGTAACATTTATCTTATGGCTGGCAAGCGGGGCAGATTTTGAGTTTGCAATGTCCTGCGGAATTGCAGTTCTTGTGATCTCCTGTCCGTGTGCACTTGGACTTGCAACACCGGTGGCAATCATGGTTGGAACCGGAAAGGGTGCGGAAAACGGTATCCTGATCAAATCAGGAGAGGCATTAGAGACAGCACATATTGTGGATACCGTTGTAATGGACAAGACCGGAACCATTACTTATGGAAAACCGGTTGTGACGGATATCAGAACCTATGCAGGAATTTCAGAGAACGATCTGCTTAAGATTGCGGGCAGTCTTGAGAAGGGCAGTGAGCATCCGTTAGCGGAAGCGATTGTCTCCGATTGCGGGAAAAAGAACATCGTTCCGGAAAAAGTAAATGACTTTGAAGCGCTGTTTGGAAAAGGAATTAAAGGACGTTTATCTTCCGGCACACTTTACTATGCAGGAAATGAAAAGCTGATGGAAGAGGCACACGTTGCCCTGTCCGGTGAGATAAAAAAAGAGATGGAACAATTTGCAAAACAGGGCAAAACACCGCTTCTGTTTGCAGATGAAACACAGATCATAGGCGTGATCGCCGTTGCGGATGTCGTAAAACCGACCAGCCGTGAAGCGGTCAGACAGTTCAAAGAATACGGAATCCATGTCATCATGTTAACCGGTGACAATGAAGTGACGGCACAGGCGATCAAAGATCAGGTAGGAATTGATGAAGTCATTGCCGGAGTGCTTCCGACACAGAAGGAAGAAAAGATATCCGCCTTAAAGAACAGCGGACATAAAGTTGCAATGATCGGAGACGGTATCAACGATGCGCCGGCGCTTGCTTCCGCAGACGTGGGAATCGCGATCGGGGCAGGTACGGATGTAGCCATTGAGAGCGCGGACATCGTCCTGATGAAAAATGACCTGATCGATGCGGTCGGAGCGATCCGTTTGAGCAAAGCGGTTATCCGAAATATCAAGGAAAATCTGTTCTGGGCATTTTTCTATAACAGCATCGGCATTCCGCTTGCGGCAGGACTTTTATATCCGATCTGGGGATTAAAATTAAACCCGATGTTTGGTGCGGCTGCCATGAGCTTAAGCAGCGTCTGTGTAGTAAGTAATGCACTGCGCCTTAGATGGGTAAAGCTTGGAAAAGAATCTTCATCCGGAAATGAGACAGGTAACATGGAACAGGAGAGTGCGGTCTGTGAAAACAGAGCGGTTACTTCTGAAATAAAAACAAAAAGTGATGTATCAGAAAGCGAGGAACAAACAATGAAAACAACATTAAGTATTGAAGGAATGATGTGCGGACACTGCCAGGCAACCGTTGAGAAGGCTTTAAAAGGAGTACCGGGTGTGTCTGAGGTAGTGGTGAGCTTAGAGGACAAAAATGCAGTTGTTACCGCAGAGGAATCAGTCAGTGCGGATGCATTAAAAGCAGCCGTTGTAGATGCAGGATATGAGGTAACTAACATTCAGTAAGGAATTGTTACGGGCACAGAAATTGTATTTTGCAGATCAAAAAAGATAAGCATAAAAGAGAAGGGGAGGCCGTGGTTACTCGGCTTCCCCTTCTTCTACGATCTGCTCTAACACGCGGATCAGATCCTGCATGTTATTAAGCTCTACATTTCGCTCGAGGATCAGATTTTTCAGATCCGTTGAAAGTGTCTCGAATTTGTCTTTGATGCCAGGTGCTACATAAGATGCCATATGGTCCTCCTTTTATTTCCGGCAGCAGATTTGCCTGCGGGACGTGTAATCTATTGTTTTTGTGTGGTTACCTGTTTATCATGTACAAAAATTTCAAAAAATATGCCGTAAAAAACACTTCTTGTAAAAATCGCCGTTATCCTTTAATATTAAAGAAGGCATATAGCCGTATTGGAACATTATAAATGAAAGAATGGAAACACCATGGATTATTACAGCAGTCAGATCAGTAAATTAATACAGGAATTATCGTCTCTTCCGGGAATCGGTGCAAAATCTGCACAGCGTCTGGCATTTCATATTTTGAATATGCCGGTGGAACAGGTCGAAGAACTTTCGTCTGCGATCGTGGATGCAAGGAAAAATGTCCGTTACTGTAAGGAATGTTTTACCCTGACAGATGATGAACTGTGTCCGATCTGTAAGGATGCCGGACGTAACCACAAGACGATTATGGTTGTGGAAGATACCAGAGATCTTGCAGCATATGAAAAAACCGGCAAATACGACGGGGTTTATCATGTCCTGCATGGGGCAATTTCTCCGATGCTTGGAATCGGACCTGCAGATATCAAGTTAAAAGAGCTGATGCAGCGCCTGCAAAAGGATGTTGACGAGGTGATCATTGCGACAAACTCAAGCCTTGAGGGAGAAACGACGGCGATGTATATCAGCAAACTGATCAAACCTACCGGGATCAAAGTGACAAGGATCGCAAGTGGTGTTCCGGTCGGCGGAGATTTAGAGTATATTGATGAGGTAACACTGCTCCGTGCCTTAGAAGGCAGAACGGAGATTTAATAAAAGGAATAGAAAGGAACATGACTAGACTATGACAAATCTGGAACTTGAAAAAACAGCGAACGAAGTCCGCAAAAGTATTGTAACTGCAGTACACAGCGCAAAAGCCGGACATCCGGGCGGATCACTCTCCGCAGCAGATATCTTTACTTATCTGTATTTTGAGGAGTTAAACATTGATCCGAAGAATCCTAAGATGGCAGACCGCGACCGTTTTGTGCTTTCAAAAGGCCACACGGCGCCGGGACTTTATGCAGTTCTGGCAGAACGTGGATTTTTCCCGAAGGAGGATCTTGTCACACTGCGTCATACAGGCTCTTACCTGCAGGGACATCCGGATATGAAACACATTCCGGGGATTGATATGTCATCCGGTTCTTTGGGACAGGGACTCTCCGCAGCAGCCGGAATGGCAGCAGCCGGAAAGTTTGACAAAAAAGATTACCGTGTCTATGCACTCTGCGGAGACGGCGAGATCCAGGAAGGCCAGATCTGGGAAGCTGCCATGTGGGCAGGATTCCGCAAACTGGACAATCTGGTTGTGATCGTTGACAATAATAACCTTCAGATCGATGGAACTGTTGATGAAGTATGTTCTCCTTACCCGATCGACAAAAAATTTGAGGCATTTAATTTCCATACGATCAATATCAATGGAAATGACTTTGATGAGATTCGTGCTGCATTTAAAGAGGCGCGTGAGACAAAGGGAATGCCGACTGCGATCATTGCAAAGACCGTAAAAGGAAAAGGTGTATCTTTTATGGAAAATGCCGTAGACTGGCATGGAAAAGCTCCAAATGATGCGGAGTATGAAATCGCAATGAAAGACCTTGAGAAAGTGGGGGAAGCATTATGTCAGAAATAAAGAAAATTGCAACAAGAGAAAGCTATGGAAATGCTCTGGTAGAAGTGGGAAAAGAGCATGAAGACCTGATCGTATTAGATGCGGACCTTGCAGGCGCAACAAAGACCGGAATTTTCAAAAAAGCGTTCCCGGAGCGCCACTGGGATGTCGGTATCGCAGAGGCAAATATGACTGGCATCGCAGCAGGACTTGCAACCTGTGGAAAAGTGCCGTTTATCAGCTCTTTTGCCATGTTTGCGGCAGGAAGAAACTTTGAGCAGGTGCGCAACTCGATTGGATATCCACATCTGAATGTCAAGATCGGTGCAACTCACGCAGGTATCTCCGTTGGTGAGGATGGCGCAACCCATCAGTGCCTGGAGGATATCGCCCTGATGCGCACGATCCCTGGCATGGTAGTCATCAACCCGGCGGATGATGTAGAGGCAAGAGCTGCCGTACACGCTGCATATGATCATGTAGGACCTGTATATCTTCGTTTTGGCCGTTTACCGGTTCCTGTATTCAATGATGAGGCAGCCTACAAATTTGAGATCGGCAAAGGAATTGTCTTAAAAGAAGGAAAAGATGTGACAATTTTTGCAACCGGACTCTGTGTGAACGAGACGGTAGAGGCAGAAAAAATGCTTGCAAAAGACGGTATTGATGCAGAGATCATCAATATCCACACCATCAAACCGATCGACCGTGAACTGGTTGTAAAGTCCGCATTAAAGACCGGAAAAGTTGTTACAGTTGAGGAACATTCCGTGATCGGCGGACTTGGAAGTGCGGTATGTGACGTACTCTGTGAGGAGGCTCCGACGAAAGTCTTAAAGATCGGTGTCAACGACGTATTTGGTGAGTCAGGTCCGGCATTAGAGCTGCTTCACAAATATGAACTTGATGCGGAGGGTATCTACAAAAAAGTAAAAGCATTTGTAAAATAATAAAAGAAATCCAAAAGAGAGACTGCTGTCATTACGGAAACGTATGCAGCAGTCTTTTTCTGTCGAAAAGTTTTTGAAAAACTGTCCATAAAACCACAAAAAAATCGGACATGCTGTGATACCATTTCAAAATAAAAAAAGCTTTTTAAATTTAAACAGGGAGGATTGGAATGATTGAGATTATCCGGGAAGAAAATTGGGATGATACGAAAGAAAAAAAGCTGCCAAAAGATATCAGACAAATTGGGAGACCGGATGTTGGGGAGAGAATATACATAGAGGATGAAGTATACAGGTATCTGCATCCATATGAGAGCAGCTGTGAAAAACTTGTATATGTTTTGCTTGGAAGATTCGAAAATTACAGTGGAAGACAGTGCACATTTGTGGAGGCAGCAATACAGCTGGAACATTTGGAATTTGATGCAGAGATTCCAAGATGGAGCGACCATGAATGGGCGTATATATATAAACGGTTAAAAGATGAGTATGACAGCATGGTCATTGTTGGATGGGCATTAGATCACAGAGGATGTCTGCCGAATATGACAAAACAGATCGAACAGTTTCATCAGACGCATTTTGGCGGCGTTCATCAGACATTGTTCTTAATGGATACCCTGGAAAAGGAGGAAACATTTTTCAGCATCCGGAACGGACATCTGTACCGGAGAGAAGGATTTTACATATATTATGACAGGCACGCCGCGGTAAAATTAAAAAAGATGGAACACAGGGAAGAAAAAACAGAAGAAGTAAATTTGCCGGAGACAGACGAGGTTACATTCATGCAGCCGGACGAGCCTGTTTACGACATAAAAGAAAAGGAAGATACGAATGATATCGATATCCTGGAAGAAGAACTCTATATGGAAGAGAGTATGCAGCCGGACGAGCCCGGACTGCAGCCACATCCGGAACGAAAAAGACAGGGGCGTTATCGGAAACAACTGGAAGAAGCGGAAAAAACGGAAGAGGCAAAGATCCCTGCATATTCCTCCCTCGTATTGGCTGTGGTGGTACTGACTCTTGGTTTTACCGCTTATCAGAACCATAAGAAGATGAATGAGATGGAAAATACTCTGGCACAGATGAATCAGGTACATATCGTGACAGAAATGCCGGAAACAGAAAAAACGGCAGATTCTGGGATCGTGGTGGAAAATATTGCAGGAAGTATAGAAAAACAGACGGAGACAAAACAGGCGGATGAACACAGTACGCAGACAGAGGCGGAACAGCTTCAAACAAATGGAACGCAGGCGGCGGAGGCATCCGCACCGGATGAAACGGCAGGGATACAGGCAGGAACGGAATTGTCAGGAATGACAGATACAGAAGAAACTGCAGAAACGTCTGGAACAGCAGATGCCCAGAAAACGATGGAGTCCCAGGAAACAGAGAGTATGCAGAATCGGGAGGGAGAACAGAAGACGGAAGCGGACACAGATGAAACAAACAGCAATAAGGAAAACGTAAAAGAGACGGCGGCACAGCCGGATGAGGCACAGACATATTTAAAACAGGGGTACTATGTGGTGCGGCAGGGGGATAATCTGGCTGCGATCTGCCGGAAAATATATCAGACAACAGCCATGATGGACAAAGTATGCGAGGCAAACGGGATTGATGATCCGGATGCAATCTATGCAGGCCAGTATCTGACGCTTCCGAATTAACAAAGCAGCCGCTTCTAAAAATAAGATGAAACATCCAGGGAATAATGCTATAATATCGAAAGATCAGTGTGAAAAAAAGATTTTTCACACACAGGATTTGTGTTTACGCACAAACTTGAGATGCCCGAAATGGGCAAGAACGAGGTTTAAGATGAAAGAGAGATTGGTATGGCGGAAAAAAACAAGAGAGGATTTCATACGGTAGAAGAACCGGATATGGAAGAGTATGAACGCAAGCTGCGTGAACATCGGGTAAAAGTAGTCAGAAGAACCATTATTCTGATCGTTACCGTACTGGCAGTTTCTGCGGGACTCTGGGTGTTTATGGCACTGCGCCATTATGAGAATTTTGACGTGGGATCGTCTGTTGACAGGGCTGATACGGAGGCTACAAAGTTTGCAGATTTTGGGGGGAATATTTTAAAATACAGCAACGACGGTGCTTTTTATACGGATACGGCAAACGAACTGATCTGGAATCAGACCTATGAGATGACCGATCCGCAGATTGATATTTGCGAAGATTACCTGACAATCTATGATAAAAAGGGAACTATGATCTATATCATGACAAAGGAGGGAATCTTAGGCGGAATAGAAACGACAATGCCGATCCAGCAGGTGCGTGTGGCATCGCAGGGAACGGTGGCGGTTCTGATGAAAAAAGATGCTTCCGGTTATCTTGCAATGTATGATAAAACAGGTGCAAAATTAACGGAAGGAGAGATTCACGGTGCAAAAAAAGGGTATCCGGTCGCGATTGCATTGTCATCGGATGCCGTAAGACTTGCAGTTGCCATGTTGGACATCAATGATGGAAGCATAAAAAGTACGATTGCTTTTTACAATTTTGGAACAGCAGGAGAAAGTGAAATTGATCATGTAGTCGGAGCGCAGACGTTTCCAGATACCGTGATCCCGGAAATTGTTTACCTGGCGGATGACAGGCTTGCGGCATTCTCGGATACCGGAGTGATCCTGTTTGAGGGATCTCAGAAACCAAAACAATCCGGAACGATCCCTTTTGAAAAAGAAGTGAAGAGTATTTTCTATAATGATAATTATATTGGCTGCGTGATAAGCAATGAGGATGAGGCAGTGACACATCACATAAGTGTCTATGATCTGGATGGAAAAAGCGTTCTGGAAAAAAATTTTACAATGGAGTATACAGGTGTGGAATTTCTTGCGAACAATGAGATTTGTATTACAAATGAAAACGCATGTGATATATACACCATACATGGGATATATAAATTCCATCATGAGTTTGAACAGACATTGTATAAGATCATTTCGGAGAGTGGCGCGCTGAATTATACATTGATACTGGAAGATACAACAGAAAAAATAAGACTGAAATAAGGAGCATACATATGAACTGGGTTTTGCTGCTGGTATTGCTGATACTGGGATACAATATTATAAGAGGATATAGAAAAGGATTTTTGCGAATTGTGTATTCCCTGGTATCGTGGGTCATAGTACTTACATTTGTTACCGTTGCAACACCATACATTAATACGTATCTGATGGAACACACGACACTATATGAAAAGATTGAGCAGCAGTGCAGTGAACAGATAAAAAGATCCGTAGAGGAAAAACAGAGATCCATTCAAAATGAAAGCAGTCCGGATAATCAGAAATTGTCACAGTTTGGGATTATGCTGCCGGACTCAGTGGTAAATGATATTTTTGAGAAGACCGGAAATATGGCGGGAGAGATTATAGAACAAAGTGGTCTGTATGATGAGATAGCAAAACAGATTGCAGAATTTGTGGTAGAGGGAATTGCATTTCTGATCGCATTGGTTGCAGCGTGGACCATCGTGCATGTGATAGCGCGGGCGTTAAGAATTGTTTCACGGATTCCGGTACTGAGCGGGGTAAATCGTACACTCGGTGTATTTGCCGGTGGGATATACGGACTGATACTGGTATGGATCGGGTTTTACATGATAGCTGTGACAAGTACGAGCGAAATGGGAAGTGCCCTGGTTGCCTGCATATATCAGAGCAGATTGTTAAAATACCTGTATGAAAACAACGTAATTCTGACACTCATTATGAATTTTTTATAGACAGAAAAAAAGTGTTGACATATCCGGACAATGATGGTAGTATAAAATTCCACTGCGAAAGACAAGCACTTTTGCTGGGGCGGGAAAAAGATACTTGATTGTTTATCTTTTGGAAAATAAAAAAGTTATTGACAAACAGAACAACACATGATAAGATATCAAAGTTGTCGCGTTTAAGATGACAGATCGGACAAAACCGATTGAAAGAAAACTTTTCAAAAAAATGAAAAAAGTTCTTGACAAAACAGACTTGATAAGATATAATAAACAAGCTGTCGCCGAGAACGACAACAAAACAAAGAACCTTGATAACTGAACAGTGAAATAACCTTGAA
>ERZ773175.1366-NODE-1366-length-13518-cov-3.032905_pt1 | contig 13518 bp, 5 predicted proteins | sample MGYA00581004_ERZ773175 | MGnify/ENA primary metagenome ERZ773175 (study PRJEB29015, sample SAMEA2737834) | human gut metagenome | biome: human gut; feature: human-associated habitat; material: faeces | place: China | collected 2012 ...
GGAGCGCAGGCTCGCGCGTGCCGCGGAGCTCTTGCGCGCGGGTGCCACGGCCGAGGCGGCGGCGCGTGCCGTTGGCTATGAGAACATGAGCTTTTTCTATCGCAAGTTCCGCACCGCCTACGGCTGCACGCCGGCAACATACCGTGGATGAGCAAGGCGGGGCGGGCTTTTAGCTATAGATATGCCACATCTAAATAGGTCGTTTCGTTTCATCCACCCGGGTTGGAGGGTGGCCGTCAGGTCGATTTTTGCCTCGTCTAGACCTCGGTATCAAAAAGTGTCAGCCGGCGGACGCGCTGGGGCGAAAAGAAGTGTCCAATGCGCCGCCTCCGCGCCTTGGGCGCCCGGGCGCGCGCGATACTCAGCTCAGCACATAAAACCCGCTGCGAGGAGGCACATATGGGATTTCCCGAGGGATTCTTTTGGGGCGGCGCCACGGCCGCAAACCAGTTTGAGGGCGCATGGAACGTTGACGGCCGCGGCCCCAGCGTAGACGACCACTTCCTGGGCGGCAGCTACAAGGAGCCGCGTCAGATTACGCTCGACATCGACCCCAACCGCTTCTACCCCAATCACGACGGTATCGATTTCTACCATCACTACGAGGAAGACATCGCGCTCTTTGCCGAGATGGGCTTTACCATGTTCCGCATGTCCATCTCCTGGAGCCGCATTTTCCCCAACGGTGACGATGCCGAGCCCAACGAGGCCGGCCTTGCCTTCTACGACCGCGTCTTCGACTGCCTGCGCGCACACAACATCGAGCCGCTTGTTACGCTTAGCCACTACGAGATGCCCTATGCCCTGGTCGAGAAGTACAACGGTTGGGAGAGCCGCGAGCTTATCGGCTTCTTTGAGCGCTATGCCCAGACCGTGCTCGAGCGCTATCACGACAAGGTGACCTACTGGCTCACCTTCAACGAGATCAACTGTGGCACCCTGGACCTGGGCAACCTCTTTGAGACCAGCATGATTCGCGGCTACGAGGGCCCGGCCTCCGGCGCCCACACCACTCCGCAGCAGCGCTTCCAGGCCCTCCACCACCAGTTTGTGGCGAGCGGTCGCGCCATCCGCTATGCGCACGAGCACTTCCCCAAGCTCAAGATGGGCAACATGGACTGCTTTATCCTGTCCTATGCCGCCACGTGCGACCCGGCCGACGTCCTTGCCACCCAGCAGGAGATGAACACCATGAACTGGTACTGCTCCGACGTGCAGGTGCGCGGCAAGTACCCGTTCTACGCCAAGCGCTTCTGGGCCGAGAACGGCATCGAGCTTAACATCGCCGACGGCGACCTGCAGGACATCGCCGACGGCAAGGTTGACTTCTACACCTTTAGCTACTACATGTCGGGCACCGTGGGCACCCATAAGGACCACGAGATGTTCGAGGGCAATATGGCCTTTGGCGGCAAGAACCCCTACCTCGAGAGCACCGACTGGGGGTGGCAGATTGACCCGACGGGCCTGCGCATCGCCCTCAACGAGATCTACGCCCGCTACGAGATTCCGCTGATGGTGGTCGAGAACGGCATGGGCGCCTACGACGAGGTGGAGGAGGACGGCTCCATCCACGACCCGTACCGCATCGCCTACCTCCAGAGCCATGTCAAAGCCATGGGCGAGGCCATCGAGGACGGCGTCGACCTGATCGCCTATACCTGGTGGGGTCCCATCGACCTGGTCTCCGTCGGCACCGGCGAGATGCGCAAGCGCTACGGCTTTATCCGCGTCGATAAGTACGATGACGGCACCGGCACCTACGAGCGCCGCCGCAAGGACAGCTTCTTCGCCTACCAGAAGATCATCAAGTCCAACGGTACCGAGGGCCTGGCTTAATTGACAAGATGAGTGCCACCGGGGAAAGCCTTGGTACGGGCTCGCGATTCGAGTCCCCACCTTAGCATTTGAACCATTTGGCACTATAATCACCATAGGCATGCGCATAACGTTGCGCTTGATCAAGAGGAGAAAACGTATGGGTCTGTTTGACATGTTCAAGAAGAAGGCTGAGCCCGCGACTGCCGCTGCTCCGTCCTCCATCTCTGCTTCTGCCGGCGCCGACGTGCTGTGCTCGCCCGTCAAGGGCAAGGTCATCAAGATGGCCGACGTGCCCGATCCCGTCTTTGGCGGCGAGGTCCTGGGCAAGGGCTGCGCCGTGTGGCCCGAGGACGATCTGGTCTACGCTCCCTGCGACGGCAAGGTGACCGTCACCATGGGTCACGCCGTGGGCCTGCAGTCCGATAGCGGCATCGAGGTTCTGGTGCACGTTGGCGTCGATACCGTCAACATGAACGGCGACGGCTTCGAGGGCTTCGTCAAGGCCGACGATGTCGTTAAGGCTGGCCAGCCCATGCTCAAGATCGACCGCGCCAAGATCGCCGCTGCCGGCTACAAGGACTGCGTCGTGGTGGCCGTGTCCAACACCGCCGAGTTCGCCGACGTCGAGCTCGCCGTCGAGGCTGACTCCGCTGTCGCCGCCGGCGATGCCATCGTCAAGGTCGTCCGCAAGTAGTCTGCGGCAACATAAGGGTGTTTTGGGGTGGTCGGGTTATCCGGCCGCCCTTTTTTATTGCAATGCGGCGGAACGTTTTATTGCGCGTTGGGCGGACCGGTAAACCGTTCGGACGTTAAATCGAGCCGACTGCGCCTTTGCTTTGCCGGGGGTGTTCGTTACCGGGTATGGCGCGTATGAGATCAGTTCGGATCCGGGATTCTCGGTGTCTCGCATCAGCATGCTTGATCGTGGTGTGCTTTATGCGGTGCCGCACATTCGCGGCGGCGGTGAGATGGGTCGTGCCTGGTATGAGCAGGGGCATTTGCTCAATAAGAAGCATTCGTTTGAGGATTTCGTTGATGCCGTGCGTGCGTTGCAGCGTGCCGGTTTGGCGTCGCCTGCTCGCACGGTGGCCGATGGCGGTTCCGCCGGTGGCCTGTTGATGGGTGCCGTGGCGAATATGGCTCCCGAATGTTTCGCGGGCGTTGAGGCGGATGTGCCTTTTGTGGATGCGTTGACGTCGATTCTTGATCCGTCGTTGCCGTTGACGGTTACGGAGTGGGATGAGTGGGGCGATCCGCTGCATAATGCGGACGTGTACAGGTATATGAAGGAATATACGCCGTATGAGAATGCGCCGTCTGATGCAAATGATGCGCGGGTTGCGGTTTTTCCCAAGATTTTCATTACCACGTCGATGAATGACACTCGTGTGCTGTATGTGGAGCCGATGAAATGGTTGGCCCGACTGCAGCGTGCGGGCGTGGATGCCGTGGCGAAGATTGAGGTTGAGGCTGGTCATGGGGGTACGTCTGGAAGGTACAAGCAGTGGGAGGAGATCTCCTATGAGAATGCTTGGTGTCTTTCGATGATGGGTATCACGCATTGATCCGGTTTGTGGGACCTTTCATGTTCGGATGAGGTCGGTTTCGGAACGGTCTGTTGTTATGTGACGGGGTGCACCGTATGGCGCACCCCGTTTTGCAAACGCTTTCATTTGCAGTTTGTTTCATGAAACATTGAAACAGGTCGGGTGATTGTTTTCGGCGTTTCTTGCAGAATCCCCCCCCCGATTTAGGGGTGTTTCGTCAAACGTTTTTTCCAACTTTTGACGGCGTGTTAAACCTTTTATAAGGTCATGCTTGCACCCGTTTTCAGAGTGTTTCATTGTCTGTGCGGTGTGGTCTCGTAGGATCCAGAGAAATAGTAGGTTTACGGGTAAAACCGACTAGATTGCATTGCGACCAAGGGGAAGAATGGCAGGCATGCATAAAGCCGTAAGTGAGCGGCATGGAATGACAACGATTGCCGCGTTGGTGGCAATCGTTGCGATGATCTTCGCAAGTGTGATCGCAGCGCCGCAACGCGCGTATGCTGAGGAATACAATATCAGCGATCTCGGTTGGGTTGACAAGGACGACACCTCCTTCGAAATCAGTTCCGACGGAGGCAAGACGTGGAAGCCGTACATTTCCGGCATGCAAGTCAACTACGGTGATCAGATCCGCACCGAACTGCATTGGAAAGTGCCGAACGACGTCAAAATCAACGAGGGCGACACCTTCGTCTACGACCTTCCCAGCAATCTGGAATACAAATCGAACGAGAAATACCCGATCTACAACGGTAGCGACGTGGTCGGCTACTACACCATCGACGGCGACAAAATGGTGGCCACCTACACCCGCGGCGAATCGGCGGGGTCCAACGTCGAAGCGTTCGTGACCACTGACGGAACCATCACCTCGAACAAAACCGGTGGTTCGGCTGGCGGCGATACCAGCTTTACCTTCCCCGGATATGGCACCATCACCGTGAACGTGGAGGGCAAACACAGCGTCAACGTGGTCAAACGCCCGGCAATCTCCACTTCCGACGCATCCACCTACGATTTCGTTTTGGAAGTGACCTCTACAGGCACGAACACCGGCGTGACCATGGACGACACCATGGGCGGCCTGCTGACCTTCGTGGACGGATCCGTGCACATCTACACCGACGCCGACTGCAAGAACGAATACACGGGCGCATGGCAATCCTCCAAAACCGACGACCATAATTTCAACGTCACCATCGGCTCCATGGGCGACGGTGAGAAACTATACGTGCGCTACTCGGTGAACGCCGACAAAGACAGCGTCATCAAGGCATGCCGCAAGGCCGGCAATTGCAACAATGCCACCGAAAACAAAAACAAGGTGACCTACTCCAGCAAGGAAGACGTCAACAAGAAGGAAACCAACAACTCCATCTGGTTCAACTACAGCGACTGGTATGTGAACAAAAGCGCAACCCCAGCAAAAGACGAAAATGGCACGCAAGGCTTCACTTGGAACATCACCATCGGCGCTGGCGAAGGCCAATCCGTCGACGGAGCCACCGTCAAAGATCTGCTCGACAGCAACAATCTCAAGAAACCGACCGGAGATCTGGTGCTCAGCTGCTACAAGAGCGGCGACTGGAAATCCGTGTGTCCGACCGATACGCCCGATGCATACCAGGGTGGCGACCAGTACAATCCGCAGCATTACATCAAGCTTAGATGGGACGACCTTGCCAACGGCAGAGTGACATTGCCTTCTGGCGGCTACGACCATTTCCAGATCCAGTATTGGACCGAAGCGAAAAACGTGCCGGTCGAAGGAAGCGGCGAATACCAGAAATACAAGAACGAAGTCACCGTAAAACCTCAGGATGGAACCGGCAAAACAGCCACGGCCGAACCTCAACTCGGCACCGACGCGGTCGAACTGAAGAAAACATGCACGTCGCCGGCATCCGAAGCGAAGAACCTGACGTGGGTGACCAGCATGAAAGCCTTGGAAGACCTCACCAACGCCGAACTGACCGACAAGCTGGATGTGGACGACAGCGGCAAGGATCTGGGATCCAAGCAAACCTTGGTGAAAGACAGCATCAAAGTGTACACCGATGCGGGACTGACGCACCTCTACACGGGCAAATACAATGTCAACGCCACTGATCGGGGCTTTACCATCGTGTTCGCATCCATAGCCAAAGGCGGCGAAGTGTACGTGCAATACCAGTCGAAAGTCAACGACGGTGTGACCGACGAAACCGTGTGGAACCGAGCTTCGGCATTGAACAAAACCTCCACGGCGAAACACCAGCATCGCGGCGACGTGCTCGGCAAGGACTCCGCCAACCAGTATTGGGACGAATACGGGTACGGCTACACCGCCAACTCCAAAGGAGTGATCCGCTGGCGCATCAAAGTGCATGACGTGGTGTCGAACGCCGAAAGCATCATCGTGACCGACGCATTGCCGGTACACACGCGGTATGTCGCGAAATCGTTGAAGATCTTCGACGCTTCCAGCACCACAAAAATGCTGTCCGGAGTGAGCGCCAAAGACAACGGCGACGGCACGGTGACCTTCACCATAGCCAAGGGTACCCCGGCGTTCAGCCAGGCGAAGACCTCGGCTGGTGTGCTCATCGTGTATGAGACGAGCATCGACCCGGTCACCGCGCCGGATTGGGGAAATTACGAGAACAGGGCGCACATCGACATTGATGGCGGCGCCGGAGGCGACGCTTCCGCCACAGTGGGCGCGAGCAAGCCGAAACTTCTTGACAAAAACGGCAAATACGATGCCACGACCGCGCCGAACGTGAACTACACGGTCAAAGTCAACCCGAATGCGGACACGCTTAACAAAGGCAACAACCTCACTCTGACCGACACCATGGGTCAGGCACTCGACCTCAACGCCAACAGCGTGTCGATCATGGACTCCGACAATGGAACCGCCATCAACGGTGCAACATGGTCATACAATCCGCAGACCCGCGAACTAGTGTTCTCCATTCCCGACGCCCGTGCATGCACCATCACCTACACGGCCGCAGTGCAGCTCAAACCAGGCGAAAGCTTCGGATCGCTGGGCGGCAACAAAATCGTGCTCGCCGGGTATGAGAACAACGGCGGAACATCGCAAAACACGATCACCGGCACCGTGCAGCAAAGCAAAGGCGGTATGAAATACAATCAAAGCACGCTGCAGATTTACAAATACACCGACGGCGATCTCGGTAAGCCGGCGGGCAGCGCCACCTTCAAAGTGGAAAGCGTCACCGGATGCAACTTCGTGTCGTCTACGGCCGATGCCGACGGCACCTGCGATGGTACGGTTGGCAAAGAAATCACCAAGCAGCTGACCACAGGAGCATCCAACGGACTGTCCGACCGACTGCAGCTGGACTACGACACCGTATATAAGGTCACCGAGCTGACAGGTCCGGACGGCAAAGTGCCCGGCAGCACTGATTCGCAATACGAGAAATCCGCTCCGCTCTATGTGATATTCCCCGGACATGACGCGCAGACCGCTACCGGTGCATACGACGGACGATACGACAACAAAACCGTTACCGTAGACAGGCAAAGCGGCAAATTGATCGTCGCCGTAGCCAAAGACAGCGACGGCAAGACGACCACATTGGGCAACTACCGTTGGAACTGCAGCAACGACCACAAAACGAAGTTCAAGGTGCAATTCACGAAGGTGGATGCGGCGAATGCCGGTGTACCCGTCGACGGTGCCACCATGCAGTTGACCCGTATCGGATCGTCGCAGGTGGAATCCGATTGGACATGGACCACATCCAGCAGCAAGACGAACACGCTCGAACTCCTGCCCGGACGGTACAAGCTGACCGAAACTAACGCGCCGGACGGATACCAGACCATGGATCCGATTATCATTCTGGTCGGCGAAGACGGCGCCATCACCGTCGACGGCAAGAATGTGACCGACGAAGGCATCGGTCACGTGCAGGCGGAGGATGCGCCGAAAACCACGTCGTTGACCGTTACGAAGACTTGGAACGACAATAACAACCAGGACGGCAAACGCGCATCCGTCACCTTCGATTTGTACCGCAAGACCGACGGCGATACCGATTATACGAAAGTCGACGGGCAAAGCCGCATACTCAATCCCGACAAGAGCGATAGCGTGCAATGGACGGGACTGCCGGTGAAAGTCGACGGCAAGAGCGTGGTGTACGAGGCCGTCGAAACCACGCATTTGAGCGGATACGCCTCGCAATGCGCTGACGTGCAATACAACACCGACGGTTCGGCTGCCACCGAACAATGCACCAACACACACACGCCCAAAACCACGTCGATCGGCGTCGAAAAAACATGGGACGACGCCGACAACCAGGACCAGAAGCGCCCTGACAGCGTAACCGTGCATCTGTTGAAAAACGGAGAGGAAACCGATCGAAGCGTGACACTCAATGAGGCTGGAAGCTGGCAGAACGACAGCGCGTTCACCAATCTGCCCGTCTACGAGGATGGCAAGAAGATCGTGTATACCATACGCGAAGATACGGTGAGCGGCTACACCACGCACATCACCGGCTCGCAAACCCAAGGTTTCGCCATCACCAACACGCACCACCCCGAAAACAAGGAGGTGTGGTTCTCCAAGCAGGACCTCAAGGGTACGGAGATCGCAGGTGCCACCATGCGCCTCACCGGTACGCTGAATGACGGCACCGAATTCAAAATGCAGACCTGGGTAAGTGAGCGGGATAAGTCGAAGAGCATCGAGCTCAAGCCCGGCACCTACACCTTGACCGAAACCAAGGCGCCGGATGGTTATCTGGTAGCGGATCCGGTCGAATTCAAAGTCGTGAGCGACGCCGTCACCGGCAAGCTCAGCGTGCAAATCAAGCAAACCGATGGCACATATGCCGACGTGCAGGACAATACCATCGTGATGACCGACCAGTACCGGACGCATCAGGTGACCGTCAATAAAAACAGTCTCACCAGTGGCATCACCAATATCGACGGCGCGCAGATGAGCATCACCGGCACCACCTTGGACGGCAAGGCGATCGACGAGATCACCTGGACCAGCAAGGACGGCGAACCCGGCGAACTCACCCTGCTACCCGGCATCTACACCCTGCGTGAAAAGGTGGCGCCGGACGGCTATGAAACCGCGGATGACATCGTATTCAGCGTCGGGCTCGACGGCAGCGTGACCATCGACGGTAAGAAGCAGGATTCCAATACCGTCGTCATGAATGACAAGCCGGGCAAAAGCGGCATCCTGTTCTCCAAAACCAAGGTCGGCGGCGGCAGCGAGCTGGCTGGAGCGGAATTCTCCATAACCGGCAAAACTTTCGAAGGCAAGACCATCGACGAAATCACCTGGAAGAGTGGCGGCGGATTGCCCAAGCAGTTCCAGTTGCAGGATGGTGTGTACAAGCTCACCGAAACCAAGGCGCCGGTCGGCTATGAAAAAGCGAGTGCGGTCAACTTCACCATTTCCCGCGGCGAAGCGTATGTGAACGGCAAGCTGGTGGATGGCAACACCATCCGCGTCGAGGATCGCGTGGATACGACCATGGTGCGCGTGCGCAAAATCTGGTCCGACCACAACTATTCGGAGCGTCCGACATCGGTGACATTCCACCTGCTGCGCAACTCCAAGCAGCTGCAAGATGCGAAGTACACGGTGACGTTGAAAAACACGAACACCAGCGACTGGACGTACACGTGGACCAATCTGCCCCGATATGATGCGGACGGCAACAGGTACAACTACACGGTTGACGAGGAACTGACCCAAGAGCTCACAGGTAAGGAATACCGCGTTTCCGTGATCAAACGTCCGTACATCGACGGCGCCGAATTCACGGTATTGAACATTCGGGAGCCGGAAACGGCAAGCATCACGGTGAACAAAACGTGGAACGATCAGGATGACAACGATGGCAAACGGCCGAAGACGCTGACCTTCCATATTTGGGGAACCAGCAAACAGCCGAAGAGCGGCAGCACCGACGAAACGGAAGACGTGACCGAACAATTGGTGGTGCAAACCGTGCGAACCAACGGCAGCAACAAGCAATCGTGGACGTTCGAAGGTCTTCCCAAGCAGAACCTGTACAACAATCCGTACACGTATACGGTAACCGAGGAATCCGTAGATGGCTATACGGCAAGCGACGTGACAGTCGCCGGTGGTACGGCAACACGCTGTGCGGTGACGGGCACGGTCAAATCCTGCGCGTTCGATGTGACGAACACGCATACGCCCGAAACCACGACATTGAGCGTGGACAAGACGTGGGACGACACCGATGCGCCCAGCAATGTGAAACGGCCGGGCAACAAGGCCACGATCTGGGTGCTTTCCAGCGTGTGGACCGCGATGCGAAGAACCAGACGCTGCCCGGATGGCCCTCACCGCAACACAACAGCGAGTGCGAGGACACCGGCGCGACGGATGGCACGAATCCATGGGGTGTGAGCTGCATGGTGCTGACCTCCTCGAAGAACGCCAAAGCGACGCAGGCCACCACGGCCAACGTCAACGGGGCTGACGGAACAAGCGAAGCGACCACTTCGCAAGAGGTGAGCGCGGACACGTGGACCTACACCTTCAGGAACCTGCCCAAATACTACAAGGGCAAGGAAATCCAGTATTCGGTGACCGAAGAGGCCGTGAAGAACTACACGCCGACGCTCACCGGAGGCAAAGTCGTTGCGGCTGACGGCGACGAGGGCAAGGCCAACGAGTCGGGCGAATCCGACAAGGCGGATGAAACAAGCGAAAGCGGTCGGAATGCGGAATCCTGGGCGTACACGCTGACCAACACGTACACGCCGGGGCATACCAGCCACAGCGTGCATAAAGTGTGGAAGGACTACGGCGACAGCAGCAAACGTCCGAAAGCGGTATATGCGACGTTGTATGCGAACGGCCAATCCACCGGCAAGACGGTGGAGTTGAACGACGGCAACAACTGGCAATACACGTTCACCGACCTAGATGAAAACAAGGTGTACACGGTGAAGGAAACCAACGAAAAGGGCGAAGAGATCAGCGGAGTGGACGGCTACTGCCAGCCGGTCATCAACGATGACCCAACAACCGGAATCTCCACCATCACCAACACCATCTCCATCGTGCTTCCCTCCACGGGCGGGCAACGATGGTGCTACGGCACACTTCTCGCGGTAGTGGCGCTCGGCATGATCGGCATGGGCTACGGCATCGCCAAACGTAACAAGACCAACAAGGAAGGAGACGCGCGATGAGGCGTCACGGAGCGAAACAGGGAAATCGGATGGATTACCGCATGGCCCGTCACGCGGCTGCACGACATACCGGCATGCGTTCGGTGCGCCGCATCGCGGCCGCGGCACTTGGCCTGGCGCTTTCCCTCGCGGGACTCAGCGCGCAATCGGTGGCTTTTGGCAATGACGATCCGACCAATCCGGCAGCCACTGACGTGACCATGATCGCATTCCAGCAATCATGGAAGACGATTGGCGACGAATGCACGAAAACCTATGGTCCGGAAGGCGTGAAATACGTGCAGGTCTCCCCGCCGCAGGAATCCATCCAAGGCACGCAATGGTGGACCGTCTACCAGCCGGTCAGCTACAAACTCGACTCGCGTTTCGGCACGGAAGACGAGTTCAAAACCATGATCAGCCAATGCAACGCGGCCGGCGTGCAAATCGTGGCCGACGTGGTGCTCAACCACACCACCGGACATGACGTGTCATGGGTTGACGACCAGTATGGCGTGGCCGGAACCGAATACAACGGATCATACGGACGATACCCGGGAATCGGCATCTACCAGTATGAGGAAAGCGGCAACAACCACCAATACGGCCTTCCCAGCGGCGACTTCCACACCTGCAAGTCGAACGTGTCAGACAACATCTCCGACTACACCAACGCCGACGAAGTGTGGAACTGCCGACTGTCGACCATGTGGGACATCAACACCGGCAGCGACCGCGTGCAAAACATCCAAGCCGAATACTTGGCGCACCTATGGGAAGACGGCGTACGCGGATTCCGCATCGACTCCGCAAAACATATGGATCCCAACGACATCGCATCCATCAAACGCAAGTTCATGACCAAAGCGGGCATTACGGACGAACGAATCTTCCCATGGTCGCAGGAAGTCATCTACCATAATGGAGAATCCGAAAAATTCGCGCCGGAACGATACGAAAAGAACGGACAGGTCACCGAATTCTCGTACGCGTACTCATTGTTGAAGGATTTCAACGGATCCATCACCAATTTGAAGAACATCGCCAGCGATCTGCTCGACGACGCCGATAATGCCACCGTATTCGTGTCCAACTGGGATACCGCACGCGGTTCGGAAACGCTCAAACCCGTTTCCGGCGCCCGATACGAGCTCGCCAACGCGTTCATGCTCGGGTACGACTACGGGCATCCGAAGATCCTTTCAGACTACGCATTCAATGAAAGCATCCAATATGATGACGGCGTCAAGAATTCGACTGACACCACCGTGCCGAAAATCAGCATGGACGACGTGTGCGCCACGCAAAAGGACCCAACGCAGATGGAATATGGCGATTGGAACTGCCAACAGCGGTGGACGTCAATCCGAGGCATGATCAAATTCCATAATGCCGTGAACGGCACCAGCGTAAGCAGCTGGCAGGAATCCGGATCCAACAACATCGCCTTCGAAAGGGTTGACGCCAACGGGAAAAGCAAGGGTCTGCTCGCATTGAACAACACCCTGCAGGAGCATGACGTCGACTATACGACATCGTTGCCGGACGGGGAATACTGCAACGTGTACGCTTCCCGCACCTGCTCGCGGACAGTGACGGTTAAAAGCGGGCATCTCAAGGCAACGATTGGCAAGCGCAGCGCCATCGCCATCTACGCGGGCGCGGTCAAGAACGCGTGGACGGAAACCGGTGAACAGGGCGGCACATACACGCCGCAATACAAGGATTCGCCGAACAGTTCGCTGATAGGTGACAAAACCCTCACCATCTACTACAAGCCCGACGAATCCTGGAACGGGCAGGCGTATGTGCGTTACACCACGGATAGCGGCAGCGGCAGCGTGCAGATGACCGCCGTGCCGGTTGATGAGGCTTCGGGCGCCGACGGCTGGTATCAGGCCAACCTGCCGGAAGAAGCCAACCTGAGTACCGTGCACTACCATTTCGCTTCCACCGCATCCGGGGATTCCGGCAAAACGGACTGGAACGGCGGCGTGAAAGATAAGGAATACACGGCGAAGGTGGGTGCCACCATGGTCAACGTCAGCGGACACCAACAGCATGCGGGTGTGCCGTTCGCGGGCTCCCATGCCGCGGTGACCACGGTGACCGTCAACTTCAAACCCGCCTCCGGGGTCGGCGATGCCGCGACCGGCGTGCAGGTGTGGAGCGGCGATGACAGCGGCAATGCCGTCTATATTCCGTTCGATGACGCACAGACCCGCTACGGCAAGAAGGCGAGCAAGAAGCTGCCCGGCGACCTGAAATCGGTGCATTTCAGGATCGTGGATAACAAGAATGCCACAAGCGCGTCCGCCGGAACCGCCGAACGGTATGAGGCAAGCGTGTGGAAGCTCGCCAAATTCGGTAACGCCTACGTCGACGGTGCCATCGAAGCTTGGGTGGACGGGGCGCAGCCCGGCAGCGCGTCCAATGTCTCCGAAGAGAAAGCATCCCCTGCGGCGACGCCCCAGCCGAATGACGTCAAGAATCCGAAGAACCTGACGGTTAAACTGCACTATTACCGCCCTGACGGCAACTATCAGGAATACAACATGGAGTCCGACGCATGGCGAGGTTGGGACCTGTGGTCCTGGTACAAGGAGAGCACCAGCGGCGAGCCCAAGGAGTTCACTTCGCATGACGCGTTCGGCGAGATTGCGGAATACACGCTGAGCCAGACCGCGAAGGGCGTGCGCGATCCGTGGTTCATCATCCGTAATGGCGGTTCGTCGTGGATGGGCAAGGATTGCGACGACAACGATCGTGAGATTCCAGAATCCGCGATCAGTATGACCGCAGGTGATGTGGATCACGGCACCGCTGAATTCTGGATCGTCAGCGGCGACCCGACCATCTACACGCATCCGGTGAACGTGACCGGCGTGACGTTCGACACGCAAGGTGGCAGCGGCGTCCCCGCACAGGCCGTTGGGGTCGGCGGGCGTGC
>ERZ773175.1367-NODE-1367-length-13517-cov-13.409895_pt1 | contig 13517 bp, 8 predicted proteins | sample MGYA00581004_ERZ773175 | MGnify/ENA primary metagenome ERZ773175 (study PRJEB29015, sample SAMEA2737834) | human gut metagenome | biome: human gut; feature: human-associated habitat; material: faeces | place: China | collected 2012 ...
ATCTGCCGCACCTCGCTCGCCGTATCGGCACTTAGAATTATGCGGTATTGCCCTTTGTAAAACACGGAACCAACATGACGCAAGCCCAACGTATTTCAGGGAAACACTTCACCCAGTCTGGTATCCAACCCCACCCAAACTGAACGAATGGCCCCACATTCCCGGAAAAATTGTTGGAGCAAAACATTCATTTTATTGAAACAAGGAGAAACAACGCTATGGAAAATAAATCTTTGCTGTACCCCTGCGCTTCCGCTGCACGCCGCGTTATCAGCCTGGATGGCATGTGGCGCTTTGAGTTCGACCCCGAAAGCAACGGTATGGATGCCGGCTGGGGTGTCGGACTGCCCAACCCGATCTCGATGCCAGTCCCGGCTTCGTTCTGCGATTTCTTTACTGATAAGGAGTCCCGCGAATACTGCGGCGATTTCTGGTACGAAACCGATTTCTTTGTTCCGGGTGAATGGAGCGGCAAGGATGTTGCCATCCGCTTCGGTTCTGTCACCCACCGCGCCCGCGTGTTTGTGAACGGCGTGGAAGTTGCCAACCATGAGGGCGGCTTTTTACCCTTTGATGCCAACGTGACCGAGATTGTGCGGTACAACCAGTACAACAAGCTGACTGTGTTGGCCAACAATGAACTGAACGAGTACATGCTGCCCGCAGGCCAGACCAACACCCTTTCTAACGGAAAAAAGGTTGCGGCACCGTATTTTGATTTCTACAATTACGCGGGTATCCACCGCCCGGTCAAGCTGCTGGCCTTGCCCAAAGAGCGTGTTCTGGATTTTGAGGTGACCCACCGCCTGGTGGACGGCGGTGCCGAGGTAGACTATACCGTAACCACGAATGGCAGCCATGATGTGACGGTGGAAGTGCTGGATGGCACCACCAAGGTGGCCGAAGCCAGCGGCAAAACCGGCACTTTGAAAATCACCAATGCTAAGCTGTGGAATGTGCACGCCGCTTACCTGTACAACTTCGTCATCCGCATTACCGATGGCCACGCCGTGATCGATGAATATTTTGACAAGATCGGCATCCGTACCTTTGAAGTTAGGGATGGCCACTTCCTGCTCAACGGCAAACCGGTGTATCTGCGGGGTTTTGGCAAGCACGAAGATTCCGACATCCGCGGCCGCGGCCTGGACCTGGCTACCGTCAAGCGCGATTACGAGCTGATGAAGTGGATCGGCGCAAACTGCTTCCGCACCAGCCACTACCCCTATGCCGAAGAACTGTACCAGATGGCAGACGAAGAGGGCTTTTTGATCATTGACGAAGTGCCTGCCGTCGGCTTTATGCAGAGCACAATGAATTTCCTGGCTGCCAACCAGGGCAACGGCAAAAAGGTGGGCTACTTTGAAAAGGAAACCACCCCCAAGCTGCTGGAAAACCACAAAGCTGCCCTGACCGATATGATCACCCGCGACAAGAACCACGCATCGGTCATCGCATGGAGCATCCTAAACGAACCCCAGTGCACCAGCGAGGGTACCGAAGCATACTTTAAGCCGCTGTTTGACCTGGCCCACGAGCTTGACCCCCAGAAACGCCCCCGCACCTATGCCATCGTGATGATGAGCCTGCCCAACAACAGCAAGGGCCAGCAGTTTGCGGATTTCATCAGCCTGAACCGCTATTACGGCTGGTATGTGATGGGCGGCATGTGCATTGTGGACGCCGAGACGGCGTTCCGCAAAGAGATGGACGGCTGGGCACAGGTTTTGAACGGCCGCCCGATGATCTTTACCGAGTACGGCGCTGACACCATGCCCAGCGAGCACAAACTGCCCAGCGTGATGTGGAGCCAGGAGTACCAGAACGAGTACCTGGATATGAACCACAATGTGTTTGACAGTTACGACTTTGTGCAGGGCGAACTGGTGTGGAACTTTGCCGACTTCCAGACTACCGAGGGCATTATGCGTGCCAACGGCAACAAAAAGGGTATTTTCACCCGCCAGCGCCAGCCCAAGGATGCCGCTTTCCACTTCCGCGCACGCTGGACCAGCCTGCCGGTAGATTACAAGGGCAATACCGCACAATTCTAAGTGCCGATACGGCGAGCGAGGCACGGCAGCTGCTAAGCCAAAAGCGCAGATAATACTTTGTGTATTATCGAGCATTTTGGCAACGCAGATGCCGTGCCGCAGCCGCCGGAGCGGTGCTTAAGCCGTCAGGCGGGAATTGTGCGGTGTTGCCCAAGGGCGATAAATAACATTTCCTGCCTTTAACAGTTCAACACCTCCTCTCCTACGCGGGCACATCCTTTTGCGGTGTGCCCGCGATCTTGGGTTCTATTGGAAATTAGGGCAATACCGAAAGGAGCTCTCCATGCCAAAAGCATCTGACAACATCAAGATTTACCGCAACCCCAATGGGCCGGTAGTGTCCACCGTTAACCGCAGGGTGTTGGAACAGGACGGCCTGACCTTCAAGGATATTGACGGCACCGGAACGCTGTCCCCCGTCAACGACTGGCGCAACAGCCCGGCCGAGCGCGCAGCGGCTTACGTTAAAACGTTGAGCGTGAAGGAAAAGATCGCCCAGCTGTTCATTTCGGACTGGCGGATGGCCAAGTACCCCATCACCGGCCCCATGGCGGACCTATATAAAGATATTGAGAAAAAGACTGACGAGACAGGCATTCTGGATGAGGGCGAATTCCGCGGCAAGACAATTTTCGGCGAGCAGTACTTGCCCGGCACCTCTCCCCTGCTCAAAGACTGGTTCAACCGCCATGTTATCCTGCGTGCCAACGCCACCCCCGCCGATTTGGCTGATTGGATGAACCAGGCGGATGCAGTGTGCGAGGAGTGCGAGCACTTTATCCCTGTGGCAGCGGCGTCCAACTCCCGCAACGAGAATGGCGAGCTGGTGTTCGGAATGAACGATGCGGGCGGCGTGCTGGCAACCTGGCCCGGTACCTTGGGCATTGCCGCCGCCGTTAAGGGCAGCAAAATTGATCTTGTGGACAAGTTTGCCGATACCATCCGCCGCGAATGGAACGCCTGCGGCCTGCGCAAAGGCTATATGTACATGGCGGACGCTGTGACCGACCCGCGCTGGCAGCGTACCTACGGTACTTTTGGCGAGGATCCGGCCCTGATCAGCGAGATTATGGCCCATATTATCCCCCGTATTCAGGGCAGCGACCATGGTGTGACCGAGGATGGCGTTGCGGTAACGACCAAACACTTCCCGGGCGGCGGCGCGCGCGAAAATGGCTTTGACCCTCATTACGCTGCGGGCCAGTGGAACGTGTACGCCACCCCCGGCAGCCTGGAAACCTACCACCTGCCGCCGTTTGCCGCGGCCGTCAAGGCGGGAACTTCTTCCATTATGCCGTATTATTCTAAGCCCGCAGCAGCAAAAAGTGCGGTGCAGCATGATCTAGCAGGCAATACCGTGGAAATGAAACCTTATGGCTTCGCCTACAACAAGTATTTTATCGATACCATGCTGCGCGGTCAGATGGGTTTTGACGGCTACATCAACTCCGATACCGGCATTGCCCACAACATGGCCTGGGGCGTTGAGATGCTGGATGTGCCGGAACGCATCGGCTTTGCCGTGGCCAATGCAGGCGTGGATATCATCAGCGGCCTGTTTGATAACGAAGCCGGCATGGAAGCCTACAACCGCGGCAAAAATGGTTATTATGAAACCCACCCCCTTCCGGAAGGCTTTGCCAAAGAGGAACTAACCCTGACGGATGAAGCACTGGACCGTGCCGTGGCCCGCACCCTGACGGAACTGTTTGCCCTGGGAATGTTTGAGAACCCCTACCGCGACCCGGACGAAGCCGCACGCATTGTGGCCACCCCCAGCGATTGGGAAGCCGCCGCGGATGCCCATCGCCGCAGCGTGGTGCTGTTGAAAAATGACGGTACCCTGCCCCTGACCGCCGACAAGCGCGCGAACAAAAAAATCTATGCCGAAGCATTTTTGAAAAACGCCAAGCACGCCGCGGATTCCACTGCCGCGCTGCGCAAAGAGCTGGCCGATACCTGCACCCTGGTGGATGATCCCGCCCAGGCGGATTTTGCCCTGCTGTTTGTCTCTCCCTCCTCCGGCGAATATTTTAACGCCACCCCCGACTATCTGGAGCTGGATATCTGCGAGGACAAGACGGTCTGCAATGTAGATGCGAACGGCAAGCCGATGGCCGACACCCACACAGAAACCACGCTGCATGGGGGAAAACGGCTGGCTGAGATTGCCGCATCGGTACACGCAAACGGCGGCAAGGTCATCACCAATGTGAACATAACGCTGGCCTGGCAGCTGGGCAATGTAGAGCCGTTGTGCGATGTGCTGCTGGCCGGGTTTGACACCTACCATTCTGCTACGCTGGATGTGATTTTTGGCTGTTTTGCCCCCACCGGCAAGCTGCCCCTCACCCTGCCCCGCGGGGATGCCGTGCTGGCCGTGAACGCCGACGGCGTTTGCATCAGCCCCAACGATGTGCCCGGTTACGACAAAGATCGCTATATGCCCGATTCCCTCAAAGACGAGAACGGAAAAGCCTATGCTTACCGCGATGCTGCGGGAAATTATTATGAGTATGGATTTGGGTTGGAAGGATAAGCCTGTTGGTGCGGCAAGGCAAAACGATGTAAAACGATTAGTAATTAGCAATGAGTAAATGAAATAAGGCAGGACCCTGTGCAAACTCCGCACTGGGCCCTGCTTTTTGCTGATTGGCTTAAAAAATAAATAACAATGAATAAAGAATAATGGTGGCAGACTGCGGTGCGCTGCTCAGAAATATTAGGTGGGTTATGCGTTAAAAATATACGCCAGAATAAGCGTTCATCGTGGTCGGATAAGCATGCCCTACAAGCGATTGCGTTACAAATGCTATGATTTGCAATGCCACAAAGCCCGCAGGACGATGACAAGCATCGTCCCCTACAAATCGTTTGTAGGTTTGCGGCAAAGCATTTACGTTTCTCCCCGGCGCGATGGGGCAGCGGGGACACTGCAAATCCGCAGCATCCCCTGCTCCACCTCAAATTCCTAATTGCTCATTTCTAATTTCTAATTGCAGATATACCCTAACAGCTTTCTAACGATTTTTCGCTTTCCATCGCTCCAGCTGGTATTGCTTATCCGCAATCACCTTATCAATACCGGCAGCGTGGAGTTCGGAACGGAAGAGGGGCAGCGCTTCTTCGGGGTCCAGGTAGCCGCTGAGCAGCGCATTGTTATACTTGCGCACAATTTCCAGGCAGCTGTTCACCGTGGGGCGCAGCTCGATTTTTGGAGTATAGGTAAAGCCATATGCTTCGGAGGTTATCACGTCCGTCGGGCCGGTGTATCCCACCTCGGTTCCGTCTGCATTCACCCAGGTGCTGGCGGCCTGGCAGTTGGGCTGACCCCAATGGACGGTGCTCCACTCGTTGGCGGGCAGCTCGTCAATATTGGTCACATGGTCAGCATCCAGGCGGCGGTAGTCCACACCCTCCACGCCGTACAGCAAAAGGTCTGCGGCCTCGCGGTCGGTGTACAGGTATTGCAGCAGCTGCATCCCTTCGCGCTTGTGTTCACTGCGGGAGGAAATGCACCACCCAATGTTCAAAACGCTGGTGTTCTGCAGCTTGCTGCCCAGCGTAATGCTGGTCAGACGCTGTTTGGTGCTGCGTGTTACGCTGACAACGTTCTGCTCCGCAACGCGGTGGGAGAATGCAACCCCGCCATACATCTGCATCAGGCGGGTGTTGGGCGCATTGGTCAGGGGGGCATCTCTCAAAATCAGACCCTCGGTATACCACTGGTGCATCTGATTGCACAGTTCCTCATACTCCGGGGTATCGTACAGGTTTACCACCTCGGTGCCGGTGTTGTGCAGCAGCACGCCAAGGCCGTTGTTCAGAGGGTCACAGTCCAGCATCATCAGGGTCTGGCCAAAGTGTGGTACCAGCGGTACGCTGCTGGGGTTTTGCTGTTTGGCAGCCAGCAGCAGGGCGTGCATATCTTCCATAGTTTGGATGCTTGCCGCATCGATGCCCAACTCGTCCAGAACATCGGTGCGTGCCTCAAAGCCGATGGCCACCGCAGATGGATTATTGCCCGGCACGGCAATCAACTTGCCATCGTACCGCATGCAGTTCCAGCGGTCCTGGCTCACAGCTTCTTTCAGCGTTGGGAACTCTTCCAGCCAATCATCCAGCGGTTCGGTAGTGCCATCCGCGGCTAGGCTGAACATATTTTCGGCGTCCGTATAGCAAAAAACGTCGGGTTCTTTGCCAAGCAGCAGTTCGCGTTCCAGTTCTGCATTATAGTTGGTGGTGGACTGTTGGGAGATCTCTACCGTAAATCCAAACTTTTCCGCGGTCAGTTCGCTCAATGCTTCGCCAATGCGCTGGCACGCGGCTTCGGAAGAGGACCCTACCGTGCGCAGCTTGATAATGGGCAGCGGGTCCGCCTGCTTGGGACTGCCACAGGCGGTCAGCAGCATAACGCTAAGTGCTATTGCGGCAGCTGCCGCCGCATGATACAGTTTCAGCTTCATTTTTCCTCCGTGTGGCGTTCCTCCTGCGGGGTAACGTCCATGATCTTTTTATAGGTATAGGAAAAATGCGAAAAATTATTGTACCCCAGCTTGGCTGCAATAAAGCCGACCGGCAGCGTTGTGGTACGCAGCAGGGTGCGGGCGGTTTCCATTTTGCGGCGGGTCACATATTCTTTCAGGCTGTAGCCCGTCTGCTTTTTCATCAGGCGGGTCAGATAGTCAGGGTTCAGATGAACATATTCGGCCAGCTCATCGCGGCGCAACTCACTTTCCAGGTGCTCATCAATATATTGCTTCAGCTTGTCCAGTAGCTCTTTGGATTCATCCACACTCTTGTGCTCTGTCCAGGAGGATGTCACATACCGGATCAGGGCTTTCATCTCGTCCACTGATTTCATGCCGTTGCGGTATAATTCCAATGCTTCGGGCTGGTAGAACAGCTCGTGAATCTTTTCCTCGCTGCCGCCCACGGTAAAGTAGATCATCTGCATGAAGTCCTGATAAAAGCTGCGCAGTGAATCAGCGTTCATCTCGCCGCGGGCAGACATTTCATCCAGCAGGGTCATGGCCTCCTGCTTTACGGCTTCGGGGTAGCCATCTTTAAGCAGGGTGCTCCAGGTGCGGATCTGCGGCACGCGGAAGATATGCGGCTGGCGCGGGGCTTCTTTCAGGCGGAACACCCCGCTGCGCAGTGTTACATTTTCGCCCTGCATGTGCAGCAGCTTTTCCCACAAATCAGGCATCTTGGGCACAGGCAGTTTATCATCCAGATAGAACGCCATGCTGCACCGCAAGTACTGCTGCGCCACATTGCTGATATACATCAGCTGGCGCATGATCCCTTCAAGATCCATCTCCTCGCCCGCAGTATTTTGCAGCAGCATAGCGTAAGAGTGTTCATCCACCGAGGCAATGGGCGAAAGTTCGGAATGTACCGCAAAAGTTTCAGCGGCAATGTTGTTCAGCGCCACAGCAAGCAGCTGCTTTTCCCAGTGGTCTGCAGTCGGCTCCCACCGCAAGATATGGATCAACACCAGGTAGCCGTTCCGATCACTGCGGGGGAAAATCCCCAGCCCCTGCAAGGTTTTGACATCCCGTTCGTTGTGCTGGCGGCTCAAAAACGCGCGGATTGCCTGGGCTGTGATGGCCTGCGCCTGCTCGTTGAACGCGCGGCCCATCTGGGTTAGCTCTTTCTGGTCGCGGCTGGCCTGCACATCTTTCACTGCGCGGGCTGTCACCTGGCTGATTTCGGAATAGGGTGCGGGCTGGATGATATAATCGAACGCGCCCAGGTGCATGGCTTCCTGCGCATAGCTGAACTTGGCGTGGGCCGTTAAAAAAATGCACCGGGTGGCAAAGCCCTGCTTCTTGACCCACTTGAACAGCTCCAGGCCGGTTTCTTCCGGCATTTCGATATCGCACAGCATCACATCGGGCACCGTGTTCAGCATGGCGGCGCGGGCTTCCCTTACGCTGTTGACAGCCTGTACCTGGCTGAACCCCAGTTGGGCCCAGTTTACGCCGTGGCAAAGCCCTTCGGTTACGCCGGGCTGATCATCCACGATCAACAGTTTCATGCTTTTCCTCCTCTTTTGCTTCCTCGGCGGCATCCGGCAGCGGGATATACATTTCCACAACCGCGCCGCCCGCTGCAGCGTTGGTAAAGGTCATGGCAAAATCCGGGCCAAACAACAGGGCACAGCGCCGCTGCACGTTGGTCAGGCCATAGTGGCCGGTGGCCATCTGTTTGCCGGAGTTCAGTTCTTTCATCACTTCTTCGGGAAATCCATCGCCGTTATCCCGCACGGTAATGTTTACCAGCTTTTCCCCTTCCATCGGCAGGCTTTTTGCGGTAATCTGCACCGTCAGCGGGCGGTCCGGGCGGGTGGCGTGCTTCACACTGTTTTCTGCCAAGGTCAGCAGCGTCATGGCGGGCAGCTGCATTTCCTGCAGATCCAGGCTGACGGTAACACGGCAGATTGGCGGGAATTTTTGCCCAATGCCTGTCATCTCCATATAGTTCTGGCAGAAGTTTGTTTCGTCCCGCAGCGAGGTCGTTTCCCGCTTGTAATCCATCACATAGCGCAGATGTTTGGACAGCAGTAAAATCATCCGCTGGATCTGCTGGGTCTGGCCGGTTTCTGCCAACGCATAGATCAGCTTTAAGTTGTTCAGGAAAAAGTGCGGGCGGATCTGCATTTTCAGGACGGCCATTTCCTGGCGCTCGGCATCCAGCTTCTGCTCGTACTGCTCAATTTTCAGGGTTTCAATCTCGTTCAGCATCACGTTGAACGCTTCTTTCACCTGCTGCAACTCCAAGTTGACCGGGTTCCAGTCAGCACGCACCGAAAGGTCGCCCGCCGAAATGCGGCGCATGGCGTCGACCAAAGCATCCAGCGGGTGCACCACATTGCTGCGCAGGTACCAGATGACAAAGCAAATCGCCGCCAGCACTGCCGTAATGCCCACAGCAAGGGCAAGGTTCATGGCATTATCCAGGTCCATATCAGTGCTGGGCACATAATATTCCAGTACCAAGCCTTCCGTTTCAGCTGTCAGGCTGATGTAATGCGACAGCTCGCCCTCTTCGGGCCGGGTACCGGCCAGCAGCACGCCGTCCGGCTGGGCAAACGCCAGCATACCGTCCGTTGCTTGGCTGCACTGCCGGTCCAGGTTGACCACCGAAATCAGCCATGCACCATAATAGTGCACAGCCCGCACCCAGTATTGCTGGCCGGACACCACATACGGTGTCCAGCGCTCATCATTCAACGTTTTGGCGTCCACCATGCTGCGCAGGGTCTCTTCCAGGTTGGTTTTCTGGATCTGGGTCTCGGTGGGGCGGCCAACCTGGGCGGTGGCGTACTCGCTCATCAAAATGGAGTTCGGCTCACTGTACAGGTAAAGGGCGGTGACATCATTGCCCGCAGCCATAGCGGACGAAAACCCGGTGTGCAGCTTATAGCTGTCCAGGTATGCCTGGGTGTGGCCCTCGCCAAAGCCAAGGCGGTGCAGCTCCTCACTGTTCAGCACCTGGCTGGTGATATAGGATTCCTGGATGACAAGCTGGTTTTCCAGCGTGCGGGTCAGCAGGCTTAAATAAGAATCCGCCGCGCTGGTCAGCCGGATGCGGCTTTGTTCCCGCACCACCGCCACGCACACGCCGATGAGCAGCACGATCAGCACCGTGAGCAGGGTCAGCACCAGCGTGATATGCCGGCGGATCGAAAAACGTTTTTTATCCAATTCCACAGCAATTCCTCCGCAAGGGTAATTGTTGGTTGGGGTATAGATTGTATAATGGGTGCATTATAACACAAATGTATGAAAGATGTGTTTATAATGGGAACGATAACAGTTAGGAGTAAAACGAGAAACGCTGGATCATTAGCAATTAGAAATGAGGAATTAGGAATGGAATGAATAATTAAAAAAGAATGATGTTGGTGGATCGCGGCACAAAAGCGCCGCTCAGGAAATATTAGGCTGGTTGGTATTTGAAAAAACGATGAACCATAGAAATAGCTGTAGGGGGGCAAGACCGTTCCCTACAGATGATTTTTAGGTTCCCTGCCACAGACTTAATGGTATATAATACGTTCTTTCACGGCGGGATGAGGGCATCCCGCCCTACAGCACAAACTTCAACTGACCTCAAATTCCTAATTGCTAATTTCTCATTCCTACTTTCAAAAATTTTTAACTGCACAACAAGCGCTCCCGCAAAACCCGCCTGGAAACAGCGGTACGGCAGCGCTTGGAGAGAATGTATTTACTTTAACGAATGGCAGTAGCCCATCAAAACCGGGAACGGAGTGCCATCGGCAATCATCTTGCGCACTTCGGCTTCCTTTTCCGGGGGCACAAGGCCGCGCACCCGCGCCCACAGCATTTCAGGGGTAAAGCGCTCGTCCAGCTCAAAGGGCACGATATCATCGGTGGCTTCCAGCCATTTCAGCATCTTGCGCTGCATATCCACCACCACGGGGGCTAGGCTCTCGTCATCAATGCGGTTTGTCATCTCCTGCGGGTCGGCCTGCAGATCATATAACTCATCTTTGCCTACCGTACGGCTGATGTACTTGTACCGCTCATCGCGCATCATAATGCCCTTGGCGTGGGCATCGTCCTCGCTTTGAGCTTTCATCTTGGGCCAGTAGACCGTTGTGGTCGGGGCGCCTTTGCCGTTCTTGCTGTTGCGGTGGTATTCATCGCAGTGGGTTTCGCCCGGCTGGCGGCCGCCTTCGCAGAAAACGTAATCCCGCACTTTGGCGCTGCGGTCCGCCAACACGGGGCGCAGGCTGTGGCCAAAGTGGGTGTGGGTGGGCTGCACGCCCGCCAGATCCATCGCCGTGGCGTAAAAATCCACCAACTCCACCATGCTGTTGCTGATGCCGGGGTCCAGCGGAATATTCTTCGGCGGCTTGATCAGCAGCGGCACGCGGGTCAGGCAATCCTCAAAGCAGTTCTGCGCCTTTTCCGGCAGGTCAAAATCGCCGGTAAAATCGCCGTGGTCGCTCAGGAAGAAGATTGCACAGTCATCGTAAATGCCCTCTTCTTTCAAAGCTTCAACCAACTTGCCGAACTGGACATCGATCTTCATGCACATGCCAAGATATACGGCGCGCAATTCGTCCCAGTCGGCGTCAGTAAAGTCCTGCATTCCGGCATACTTGCGGATCTCCGCCTCCATCAGGGGCTTGCCGGTGCAGTCATCTGCATGGACCCGCTTGGGCAGCTTGGCACGGTCAATGGCGGAAAAATACGGTTCCTCCACCCGGTACGGCGTGTGGGGATAAACCAGGCCCAGAAACATACAGAGCGGCTGGTCGGCCGGGCGGTTATGGATGCGCTCGATAGCGGCATCCACTACTTCGTCATCGCCGTTATAGTTCTTGCCCTCGGCGTTGCATTTCAGCTGGCCCTCATAATGGGAGTAATAATATTTGTTGCCGGGCTCCCCGCGCTGGTCGGGGTTCACATTACCGGGGCCCTGCTTTTTCTGGCCGCTGTAATAAATTTCGGTCGCATGGCTTTCCGTCCAGCCGGGGATCTGGCCTGCGGTCAGGTCGTTGCGGTCGTTCATCCAAACGTAATAACCGGCCTCTTTCAGCTCTTTCAGCATGCTGGTCTCACCGGGGTGCAGCAGGTGGCTCATGGTGCGGTGGCCGCGCACATGGGGATAAAGGCCGGTAAAAAAGCTGCACCGGCTGGGCACGCAGACGGGATTCTGGCAATATGCCTGCCCAAAGGATACCGCCTCGTTGGCAGCAAAAGCGTCCAGATTTGGGGTGATAGATGCCGGGTTGCCCAGATGGGCCAGCGCATCGCCGCGCATTTCATCCGGGTTAAAAATAATGATGTGTGGTTGCTTTGCCATACAAACCTCCTTGTTTCAGGCCCAAGCCTGCAGGGTGGGATTTACTTGTTCAGTTCGCCCTTGTGGCGGCGGCGCAGCTCTTCGGCACAATCGCCGCGGCCGGTATCTTCCAGGCGCTTGCAGTAATCTTTCAGGTAGCCGCGGCAGTGGAAGGGGCCGCCCTCGGCGATGACGTTCCACAGCGGGTCCTCGTGATAGTTATAAATGTTGCTCAGCATGTTGTCGGCTACCCAGTGTTCCAGGTACCACGCAGCGCGCCAGCACAGTTCCGGCTTTTCTTCGGCCAAGTCGTGGATCTCGTGCGGGTCTTCTTTCACGTTGAACAGCTCTTCGCCCGGCGTCAGGTGGTAGCCGTCGTGATAGGTGCGGATGTACATGTAATCGCCAAAGCGCACGCTGCGCTGGCAGACATGGGCGCACTGGCTGACGACCAGATAGTCGCGGCCGCCGTCCTGGCCGGTGTGCACACAGTCAGCGTAGCTTTCACCATCATACACCACCGGGTTGGGATTGCCAACCACCGGGTTACAGGTGAAGGGCGGCACCCCGCCCAGCAGGTCTACCAGGGTGGGCAGCAGGTCCAGGTTGTAGTGGAAGCCGTGGGAAACAGTGTTTTTGGCACAGCCGGGCCACTTGATGATAAGGGGAATGTGGGTGGTGATGCAGTCGGCCTCGCCGTGTTCGCAATAGCTGCCCATCTCGCCCAGATCCTCGCCGTGGTCAGAGCTGATAATGATGGCCATATCGTCATAAATTCCCTGCTCGCGCAGCTTGTCAAACAGCAGGCCCAGCTGCTTGTCCGCGTACCAGATGCCGGTATCATATTCATCGATCATATGGCGGAAATCATCGGTGTTCTTGATCTCCACCGGCTGGCGCGGGGTAGCGGGGTTGGGCTTGTTGTCATAGCCGGTCACTTCGCAGGCAGAATGTCCGCCCGGCTTGGTGGCGCGGTGCTTATCCAGAATCTCCTGGGTCATCCAGGGGTCAGGCAGCGGGGCATCCTTGAACGGCTCGCCATACTCGGTCGGGGTACGGTACGGGATGTGCGGGTCCCACACATGCACATGCAGGAACCAGTCTTTGGTATCGCGCTTGCGGTCCAGCCAGTCCAGCGCTACAGGAATCACCTCGTGGGCAGGTTCCAGGCCGCGCTTTCCAATGTTATAGGTTTCGTCAAAACCACCGTTGAACCACCACGCTGCGTGGCGGTCCGGGAAGCTGCTGATGCTGGCGGTTTTCATGCCCGCGCGGCGCAGTACGGCGGGCAGGTTGTAGCGGCCATTGAAATCGGCCATGCCGCGGTTGCGGCCCTCCCAACGCATTTCAGCGTTCACTCCGCCGTGGCCTACGCAGCCGGTGTGGATACCAAACCGGCCGGTCATCAAAGCGGCGCGGCTAGGCAGGCAGGGAGCATCGGAACAATATACATCGGTAAAGCGCACAGAATCTTTGGCCACTTTATCAATATTGGTGCTGGTGGCACGCGGATAACCATAGCAGCCCAGGTGGTCTGGGCGCAGGGTGTCGATATCTACATACAAAATCCTCATGGCAATATCCCTTTCTACTCTTATTACCTATTATAAAGTATAGCGGCGGGAAAGCTTTTCCGCC
>ERZ773175.1370-NODE-1370-length-13487-cov-5.207117_pt1 | contig 13487 bp, 10 predicted proteins | sample MGYA00581004_ERZ773175 | MGnify/ENA primary metagenome ERZ773175 (study PRJEB29015, sample SAMEA2737834) | human gut metagenome | biome: human gut; feature: human-associated habitat; material: faeces | place: China | collected 2012 ...
GACGGCCGGTGAACTCGTCCACGATGATGACCTCGCCGTCCTTCACCACGTAGTCAATATCCCGCTTCATGGTGCCGTGGGCCTTCAACGCCTGATTGATGTGGTGGTTCAGCGTGGCGTTGGAGGGATCGGACAGGTTCTCCACATGGAAGAATTCCTCCGCCTTGGCAATGCCGGAGGCGGTGAGGGTGGCTGTCTTGGCCTTTTCGTCCACGATATAGTCGGCATCGATGTGGGAGTCCTCTTCCTCCTTATCGTCCACCTGCACAACTACCTTTTTCTTCAGGCGGGAGACGAACATCTCCGCCATATCGTACATCTGGGTGGACTTTTCGCCCTGACCGGAGATGATCAGGGGAGTACGGGCCTCATCGATCAGGATGGAGTCCACCTCGTCCACGATGGCGAAGCTGTGGCCCCGCTGCACCAGCTCGTTGGAGTAGATGCACATATTGTCGCGGAGGTAGTCGAAGCCCATCTCGTTGTTGGTGCCGTAGGTGATGTCGGCGGCGTAGGCGTCCTTGCGCTGCTGAGCGGTGAGGCCGTGGATGATGAGGCCTACCTTCAGACCCAGGAAGCGGTGGACCTTGCCCATCCACTCGGAGTCACGCTTGGCCAGATAGTCATTGACGGTGACAACATGGACGCCCTTGCCCGTCAGCGCATTCAGATAGGCGGGGAGGGTGGCCACCAGGGTCTTGCCTTCACCGGTCTTCATCTCGGCGATCCGGCCCTGATGCAGCACGATGCCGCCCACCAGCTGCACCCGGTAGGGACGCATGCCCAATACACGGTCCGCGGCCTCCCGCACGGTGGCAAAAGCCTCCGGCAGAATGTCATCCAGGGTCTCGCCGTTGGCAAGACGCTCCTTGAACTCCGGGGTCTTGGCTTGAAGCTCTGCATCGGTGAGGGCCTTGTATTCGTCGCCCAGCGCCTCGATCTTATCCACAATGGGGTAGATGGATTTCAGCTCCCGGGAGCTATAATCGCCAAAGATAGATTTCAGAAATCCCATAGGTTTAAAAACATCCTTTCACGCTTCCGCCCGGCTCTGGGCGGGAAGAGAATATACCATATAAAATGAGCGGGAACATAGCCGCCCACAATAAAACAAGCATACTATACCATATTCGCCCCGGGATTGCAAAGAAAAATGGGAAAGATACGAAAAAAGTTTACAAAGTGTGGACCGTTCAGCGGGGATACGGAGTTTGCCAGAGAGAAGTTTTCAATTTTCTCCTTGAACCGACATCCATCAATGGCGGACTACGGGACCGTGCTGCAGCCACACTATCCTGTTTTTTTGTGCAGAAAGGTGAGAACAGCCGAGAAAAACACAGGCGCACTCCGGCAAATCTGATAAAATGACCGGAGAAGTTCACGAAACCTTTCTTGTGCTTTCCGGGGCCTTGTGTTAAGATGATCTTAACAGGAGAACGACGCGGAAAACCCGGACGAAAAAAGAAGGAGGCCCATTATGAAGCTGAGCTTTTACGGCGCTGACCAGTGCGTGACCGGCAGCTGTCACTGTCTGGAGGTCAACGGCAGAAAGATCCTGATCGACTGCGGCTTGCAGCAGGGACGGGACGAGGTAAACAACGAAGCCCTGCCCTTCCATCCCGGCAGTATCGACTTCGTGCTCATTACCCACGCCCATATCGACCATACCGGCCGGGTCCCCATGCTGGTGAAGCAGGGCTTCCGGGGCCGCATCCTCACCACCCGCGTGACGGCTAACCTCATGGATATCATGCTGCTGGACTCCGCCCACATTCAGGAGTCCGACGCCGAGTGGAAAAACCGCAAGGCAGCCCGTTCCGGCGCCCCCAAGGTGGAGCCGCTGTATACCATTGAGGACGCGGAAAATGTGAAGCAGTACGTCACCACCTGCGAATACGGCGAGGATGTGGAACTGTGCGAGGGCGTCAGCGTCCGCTTTGCCGACGCAGGGCATCTGCTGGGCAGCGCCTGCATCACCGTCACCGCTACGGAGAACGGCGTCACCAAAAAGCTGATTTTTTCAGGCGATCTGGGCAATGTGGATCAGCCCATCATCCGGAATCCCAGCCACTTTGCCGGGGCGGACTATGTGGTGATGGAGTCCACCTACGGCAACCGCAACCACACCGAGGTGTGGAGCTACACCGAGAACCTGGCGAAGATCATCGACGATACCATGGCCCGGGGCGGCAACGTGGTGATCCCGGCCTTCGCCGTGGGCCGTACCCAGGAGCTTTTGTACTTCATCCGGGAGATCAAGGACAAGGGCCTTGTGAAGTCCAACCCGGATTTTCCGGTTTACATCGACTCGCCTCTGGCCCGCCGTGCCACCACCATCTTCACCGGGGATTTGGACGGCTATCTGGATGCCGACGCGCTGGCGCTGGTGCAGGACGGCACCCACATGTTCAACTTCTCCAACCTCCGCATGACGGAGACGGTGGAGGAATCCAAGGGGCTGAACGAGGACGGTATCCCCAAGGTCATCATCTCCGCCTCCGGTATGTGCGACGCGGGCCGTATCCGTCACCACCTGAAGCACAACCTCTGGAAGCCGGAGTGCACCATCGTGTTCGTGGGCTATCAGGGGGAGGGTACCTTGGGCCGCTCCCTGCTGGAGGGCGTCAGAAGTGTGAAGCTCTTCGGCGAGGAGATCGCCGTTCACGCCAAGATCGTGAACTTTCAGGGCCTTTCCTCCCATGCCGACCGGGATCACCTGCTGGCGTGGATCGCTGACATCAAGGCCCCCAAGCCCCAGCACGTGTTCATCGTCCACGGCGACCGGGAGGTGGCTCCCTATTTCGCCGAGAGCGTGGAAAAGCTGGGCTTCACCGCCCATGCGCCCCAGTACACCGAGGTCTATGATCTGATCGATGATAAGATCGTGGCTCCCGGCTATCTGCCGGAGCGAAAGGCCAAGGCTGTGGGCGGCCAGCGGGTCAGCTCTGCCTACGAGCGTCTGGTGGCGCTGGGTCAGCGGATGGTAGACGTCATCCGCCGCTCCAAGGGCCGGGACAACAAGACCCTTGGCCGCTGGGCGGATCAGCTCCGGCAGCTGCTGGACAAGTGGGAGGAATCCTGATAGAATATACCTACCCGCAGGGTACGCCGCACGGCAGCGGGGGCGATGCTCCCCGCTGCCGTGCGTTTTCGAGACTTGTAAGCCACCAAAAACGGATTGGTTCAAGTGGTGGAGGAAACCCAAACAGGTCTTTCCCGTACACATCCATCCCTGCCGCTGCGGAATCGAGAACCATCTGAATCTAAATGAGGATAAAAGGGATAAAAGCCATGGAAGCATTGGAAAAAGGCAGTATTTATACAGCCGTTATTGACGGCTATTCCAGCGAGGGGCTGGGGATCGCCCGGGTAAACGGGGCGGTGGTGTTCGTGCCCCACGCCGTCCGGGGGGAGGAGATCGACCTCCGGATCACCAAGGTGATGAAAACTTCCTGCACCGGTGAGATCGTAAAGATCCATAATCCGTCTCCCGAACGCATGGAGCCGGAGTGCCCCTATGCCGGGAAGTGCGGCGGCTGCGCCTACCGTCACCTCACCTATCCGGAGGAGCTGTGGGCCAAGCGCCAGCGGGTGCAGGACGCTTTGACCCGCATCGGCGGGCTGGATCTGACTGTGGAGGAAATTCTGGTGGCGAAAAATCCGGAGCATTACCGCAACAAGAGCCAGTACCCCGTGGGGGCTGACGGTTCCATCGGCTTTTTTCAGGCTCGGACCCACAAGGTTGTGCCCATCCGCCGCTGTCTGATCCAGACGGAGGCCGCCGACCGCACCGCCCAAGCGGTGGGGGAGTGGATGCACCGCTACAAGATCTCCGCCTACGATGAGACCACCGGAAAGGGCCTCGTGCGCCATGTCTGCGTCCGGGTGAACCGGAAAGGCGAAAGCCTTTGCTGCGTGGTGGTCAACGGCAATAAGGTGCCGCGGGAGCCGGAGCTGGCGGCCTATGTCACCGCCGCTGTGTCCCATACCGTAGGCGTTCTGCTGAACAGCAACACCCGCCGGGGCAATGTGATCTTAGGGGACAAATATCGGACGCTGTTCGGCCGGAATTATCTGATGGACACCCTCTGCGGACTGGAATTCAAGTTGTCCATGCCTTCCTTCTATCAGGTGAACCGAGATCAGGCGGAGGCGCTGTACGGCAAGGCGCTGGAATTCGCGGGCCTTACCGGGAATGAAACGGTATTGGACCTCTATTGCGGTATCGGTACCATTACCCTGTGTCTCGCGAAGGCGGCCAAACGGGTCATTGGCGCGGAGATCGTGCCCCCCGCCATCCGGGACGCCAAGGAGAACGCCCTCCGCAATCACGTCGAAAACGCGGAGTTTTTCTGCGGAGACGCGGCGGACATCGCTGCCAAGCTGGAGAGCGACGGCCTGCGGCCGGATGTGGTGACGGTGGACCCGCCCCGGAAGGGATTGGCCCCGGAGGTCATCGCTTCCGTGGCAGCCATGGGGCCGGAGAAGGTGGTCTATGTCTCCTGCGACCCGGCGACGCTGGGCCGGGACGTGAAGATCTTCCGGGAGTTCGGCTACGAAGCCAAGCGGGCCGCCGCCGTGGATATGTTCCCCGGCACCGCCCATGTGGAGACGGTAGTCCTCTTGTCACGGGAAACAAATCCACTGACGGTTGAGGTCAGAATGGAAGTGGAAACCGGAGAGGTTAAGGAGCCTCCGACCTATAAACGCATTCAGGAGTATGTGCAGGAAAAGTATGGCTTCAAAGTTCATACGGCATATATTGTCGAGGTCAAGCGCATGGTTGGACTGGATATGCACAAAGCCCCGAATGCTGTTGAACAGAAAAAGCATGAGTATCATCCCTGCCCGCCCGAAAAGGTCGAGGCAATCAAGGATGCGCTGCGACATTTTGGCTTAATTTCAGAGTAAATCGACTGTGAGGGCAGTAAAAACGCCGTGCTAAAATCGAGTGTAGTGAAAACAGTAAAGTTCTTTCTCCCTGCACGAAAAAAGCACATCGGAAAGTAAAGCACGATGGAGTGTACACGGTACACTTCTGCGCGTGAGATTTTGCGAAACAGTACATTCCTACGCCATGCAGCAAAATGCGAAAGAGCTATCTGCAAGCAGAGCATTGCTTCACCCGCTGAAAATCGCTGTAATCAGGAACAGCCCAGCATCACGTCAAACGGCGTGGTGCTGGGCTTCTTTTATGTTGCGTTTCGGGGCTTTTTTGAGGATAAAATCGCCTATGTGCCGTTCGTTTTTCTATGCCGTATTGACATACTGCGCTCTACCCATCACGGTAACTGCGCGCTCTTGGAGTAAAAATGAACACTTTTCTCTGTATAGGGAGAAAGCCAGAGAGGAAAAAGAGGGTAAGCACAGGCTTTGGGAACGGTGTGTAAACCGCTTGCGGTTTTCCGCGGTTTCCATAGCAGCAGCGAGGGAGAAAAGGGAGGGGGGGCTTTTTCGCTCAGGCGGCTTGCCGCCGCTCTTTTGCTCTCCCTTTTCTCCCTGAATATCAGGGATTATTCTGCATCATTGTTCGGCGTAACAGGGCGAAAGTCCTCCTGTACCCCTTCATTAAGGTCAAAGCACATGGTTTTTGCATCGGCAACCCAGAACCCGCGCACCCTGTAACGCTTGCCGGGAATCCAGTCCTCGCCGGTGACAGCGCGAAGCGGGTCAAGCAGATTCTTGTTGGAAATCGTAACAACACCTTTCTGTTCGCCTCTTGGCTTGGAGAACTTGAAGCCCTTCGGCTCGTTGCTCTTGCAGGAACGGATCGCAAATACTCTTGCTTTCGCATCCAGCAGACACAAAACAAAGGCGGGATAACCCAAGTCCTCAAGCACTTTCTTGGTGAAAGTCACGCCATTCTGATTCAGGAACATGTCCGGGTAGGCGTTGATGTTGGAGTCGATGGTTTCAAAGTTCAAAGCGGAAAAATCGAAGTTCATAGTAAAAATCCTTTCATTTCATAGTGTTTTGCGCCTCATCCACGATTTTCATAAACTCCTGACGTTCCATAAAAGACCAGCGGGAATCCATGATCAGATAGCCCTTGAAAAGACCATCCTTTACACGGTATGCGACGAAGTGATTGCGCAAACGGCGCAATGTAGCTCGTTTTGCTGTGCTGTGCCGCTCTGACAGCAGCTTTTGTACCTTGATCCAATCCTCTTTTTTGATAATCGCTGTGTGGTGATTTTCCTTGAAATACATATTCAAATCTGTATTTTTGACGGATTTATGGGTGCGAAAATCCTTGGTATAGGTTTTCTGCATCAAAGCATCACCGCAGTATTTCTCATTTCGGAGGATGCTGCGGACAGTACCGGCAGACCAGAGATCGTTCCCCATTGGAGACTTGATACCCTGTTCTGTCAGTGCGGCGGCGATTTCTGCCGGGGTTGCGCTCTCCAAGCAGCTTTCATAGATGTACTCAACAATTCTTGCCTCGGTTGGCTCAATGACAAGCCGCCCGAAATGATCACGATAGAAGCCAAGCGTATTCTGAACGGAGAACTTGTAGATACCCTCTGCCATCCGCCAGCGGATACCAGCCTTAATTGCCTCGCTCTTTTGCTGGGACTCCATTTCAGCCAGAGCTGCCAGCAATGAGATCAGCAGATTATTCCGCCCATCGCCGGTATAGGTGATTCCCTCTGTCTCAAACTCAACGGAAACGGGCGGGTTCAGCGCAGAAAGCGTTTGCAGATTGTCCAGAATATCCACGATATTTCTACCAAAACGGCTGATGCTTTTGGTGAGAATCAGGTCAATCTTCCCGTCAACTGCGTCGGCAATCATTTTCTGAAAGCCAAGACGTTTTTCAACGGTAGTTGCGCTGATGCCCTCGTCTTGATAAATCTCAACCAGCTCCCATTGCGGATTTGCCTCAATCCTCTTGGTAAAATGGTGAATCTGCATATCGAAGCTGCCGACCTGCTGTTCCTCCTGTGTGCTGACGCGGCAGTACGCCGCAACACGGAGTTTGGACGGCTCCTCTGCAAGTTCCCGCCGTTTCTGCGGTGGAATAATAACACCATTTCCACACTGGTTATAAGAAATCTCGTCCTGCATCTGGCGGCGTTTCTGTTCCCGGCGTTCAGCTCGGCTGCTGGTTTGCCGCTCTGCCTCTATCGCTTTGGGGTCAAGCGGTTTCGCCATATTCTGCCTCCTGCATCAGAATCCGTCTGCGTTTTCTGCTTTGCATCGGCGCACCATCTCCTTTGAACGGTTTTCAATTTCATTACTACCACGCTCCTTTTCGGAAAATTATGACAATCCGCATACGCGAGGTAAACGGAATAGTCACCCAAAGAAAAAGGCAGCAGAATTGCTCCTGCTGCCTGAAACTGTATAAACTTGTGCATTTACATCGATCAAACATGGGGGTAGAAATTATAGACCCCTGCGAATGAGAGACGTTTTACAGCGCCTTAACTGTGTCGATAAACTGGCTCATGCTCATTGCACCCGGCAAGAGGTTTTCCTCATTTTCAAACACCATGTAATAGCGGAAATCCTTGCCCGCCGCTGTACGCCACGCTTGACCCAGCGCGATTTTCTCCCGGCTATCGTCGTTTTTCAGGTGTTCGCCCTTGGTTTCCGCACAGATGAGCTTGCCGCTTTGGGTCATAATCAGAATATCGGGGTATCCTATCTAACGGCGTACGCTATGCCCGCAGCGAGCTGCGCCTGACCTGCCGCGTGGACAAGCGGCACGTGACCATCCGGATACAGGATGACGGGGACGGCATCGCCGAGGAAGATCTTCCCCACATCTTTGACCGCTTCTACATGGGAAAAAGCGGAAAATCCGGCATCGGCCTTGCCCTGACCCGGGAGATCATCCACCTGCACAAGGGAACCATCCGCGCCCGCAACGGGGACACCGGCGCCATTTTCGAGATATCCATTCCGGTGAGCAGATAAGAAGATCACCGCACTGCCTTTGAGCACCTTCCTTGAAAAAAGGACGGACTTAGAAAAGACTTTTGTTAGTACTGGGTGGAGAGTTTCTTGTGATTTCCTCTTGTGCCGACATTGTTAGAATGGAGTACATCTATGGGTTGCAAATCAAAAAAATATCTGCATATTCATGACTGGAACTACTGGTGGGGCTATTTCCGCTGCGGCAAGGGCTGGGAACCTTTCCATGCGGCTGAATTTTCTCTTACCGAGGACGAGGCGGGAGAGGCGTCCTTTTTTTATTTTGATTTCTATAACCTTCCCGCGCTTCACCAGACGATTCGGGACGGTGAGTTTGTGGAGCCGGACAGTCCGGATCATCCGAGCTTTCTGGAGCAGGCGGAGCGGCTCAAAAACGGTGAACAGGACTGGTTCGTTGGGGCGCTGTACTATCCGCATTTTTCACCGGAGATGCATTTCTGCAACGCTTACGTCCGGAGCGGTGTCCCGCTGACACAGCTGGTTTCCCCGTCTGTACCGCCCTATTACGGGGTGATCTTTCTCCGGGAGGAGAACCCCCTCACTCCGGAGGTGCTGACACATTGGGTGGAGACACTGTCCCGGCCACTGTTCGGCCAACAGTTTTCCTGTACACTTGCGCAAGTTCCCAGCCGACAGGAGGCGATGGAGCAGTTTGAGAAGGAGATGCGGCTGATGCGATGAAATGTACGGTATCGTTTACCACTGATTTCCCGTTGAAAAGCAGTCGGGAGGGAGACGTCATGGCGTAATACCCCGCCTTTAGGCATAGGGACATAAGCCACACTTTGTTCCACTGTAAAAAGACTTTCGGGGATTGCGTTAGATATCGTTGAGTAATATAATGAATGAGACTTTTTGTGATAAGTTGTCTATATAGCGATAATACAAAATGCAACACAAGAAAAGAACGTATGCACTCGAACATGGTTTGCTGCCTCCTTTTAGAACGGTGTGGTAACTTCATCCCACCAGGATCCGCAAGCTATGACTTCTTTTTAATAGGGGCTCACACGTGAAGACCCGAAAGAGAGTGAAAACAGGCAATACATCACGAGAATGATCTTTAAGTCAAGAAAAATTGTATTTAGACAGATTTTTCTTGACTTAACGATTTTGCGAAGCTAAACTATACCCATGAGGTGATAGAAATGGAGCGTAAAATCGAAGAACAACTGCTTGCATGGAAGAATAAAACCGATGATCGGTTGCCGCTGATCGTCAACGGCGCCCGTCAGGTGGGCAAAACTTACATTCTCCGCAAATTTGGCGAGGAACAGTTTAAAAATGTGGTCTATATCAATTTGGAGACAAATCTGACGATTGCATCCTATTTTAATGACAATATTGCGCCGGAACGACTTTTGCGGTATCTTGAGGCGTCTACTGGTGAGAGGATCATTCCGGAAGAAACGTTGATCATTTTCGATGAGATCCAATCCAGTGAGCGTGCGTTGACAGCTCTAAAGTATTTCTGCGAGGAAACGCCGGAGTATCATATTGCAGCGGCAGGGAGTTTGCTGGGTGTGGCAATCAACCGCCAGCACTATTCGTTTCCTGTGGGCAAGGTGGAGACGCTTACGCTCTATCCGCTGGATTTTGAGGAGTACCTTGGGGCAAGAAGCCAGAAACTCCTTAGTGAAGAGATTCGCAGAGCCTACGAGAAAATGGAACCGCTGCCTGATGCACTGCATCAGAAGGCAATCGAACTGTATCGGGAATATCTGCTTATCGGCGGGATGCCGGGCTGTATCAAAGCCTTTTTGAAAAGCGGCAGTTTTCTGGATGTTCCACTGGTGCAGAATGAGATTTTGGATAACTACATTGCGGACATGGCGAAGTACGCCAGTAATACGGATAGCGTGAAGATCCGTGCCTGCTACAATTCCATTCCGGCGCAGTTGGCCAAAGACAATAAGAAATTCCAGTATAAGGTGGTGCAGAAGGGGGGGAGTGCCGCGCTATTTGGCGCTTCCATCGAATGGCTGAATCTTGCCGGTGTCGTGCTGAAATGCCAGCGCATCAATCAGGCCATTGAGCCGATCGCTGTTTATACTGATCTGTCAGCGTTCAAGCTCTATATGGGCGATGTGGGTCTGCTGACGATGAAATCCGGGCTTTCACAACAGACAGTGCTCTCCGGAGAGGGGAATACTTTCATGGGAGCTGTCACAGAAAACTATGTGGCACAGCAGCTTGCCGCCAAGGGCTATGATTTATACTATTGGGAGAGTAGCAGTACGGCAGAACTGGATTTTGTACTGCAAAAAGGCAATCAAATCGTCGGCGTAGAGGTCAAGAAAGGGGAGCATGTCCGTTCTCGTAGTCTCAGCGTCTTCGTGGACAGTTATAAGCCAGCTTACTCAGTCCGACTTTCGCTCAAGAATTTCGGGGAGAAAGATGGGCTAAAGTCTGTTCCGCTGTATGCGGCATTTTGTGTGTAGAAGCGGTCGAAAAATAGAAGGCAAGATTACTTGAAAAAAGTAAATCTTGCCTTCTACATTTAGTTTTGAGACCTATCTCAAGTATTCCCGAGAAGATATATCGTGACAACGGCTTGTGCTTGATTTGCGATGCAAATTGCTATTGCTGACGGCCTTTGTCGGCCCAAGGGGATGCGGACAGATTCTTGTCTGTGTGGCCGGACGAGGTTACTATCAGGAATGGGGCAAACCGGCACAGGAGCTACGCCCTGGCGATGCAGTAAATATTCCTGTGGGTGTAAAACACTGGCACGGCGCTGCACCGGATAGCTGGTTCTCTCATCTGGCGGTAGAGGTTCCAGGGGACGAACCGTCCAATGAATGGTTGGAAGCCGTGGACAACACAGCATATTTTAGGGCTACTGAATGGCTGGAACATCTGGAAATCTCGGAAAAATGACCAGTTCGCCGAGGTCAAAATCGTAGTCCAGAGCCCAACCGTATTCAGGTGCAAAAAGGAGACGCAGTTTGCGCTCCATATTTGCGGCAAAGAAGCCCATCGCAATTGAGGTCATGGAAGTGTCGGGCAACCGAGAGAGTATGAGAAAATCTCTGTAAATAAGATTCTTCTATGATAATTAAGAGCGATAAGCTTGTGAATCAGGCTTGTCGTTCTTGTTTTATATATAACAGTTGCTTACGGGCATGTCAAGAGCAGCCGTCATGACCCGGTCCAAGCTATATCGGCGCTTGACGACACCAAATGTTCCCTCAATCACGACGCGGTCGCAGCCATCCTGGTAGATCTGTTTGCTTTCCGTCTGCTTCTCCTCTGCCGACTTCCGTCCCAGCCTGGGACCTGAAAGACGGATCCCCAGCGAGGTGCACCAAAGCCGATTTTCTCTGCCGGGATAAGCCCGGTCTGCCAGAATCGTCTTTGGGTAGAAGCCAAAGGTCTCTTTGTATTCCTCAACGGCCTGCTTCAGACTTCTGCTCTCAGAGTAGTTGTTCCAGTCAGCCTTCATCAGGAAAGCGTAACCACTCACAAGACCTACTATGACCTTGGCACCAAACTCAGTTGAACATCCCGCTTTACCTCGCACAATAGGACGAACATGCGGCTGATCGATGCTGACGATGCGGTCTTCAATCTGATGACTCTTCCGCACATACATGTCCCACTGTTGGCGGCAGAGTTCCTGGATCACCAACAGCTTCCTGTATAGGTCATTCCCCAGCAGCGATAAGGACACGCCGTGGGCCACCATCTTCTCGATGTAGCCGATATCTCGCTGGATATATTGCAAATTCCCACGGAGCACCATCCGCGTTTCTCGTACAGTATGGGTACGCTTCTTGATGTATGCCAAATATCTTTTCCGAGCCTGTCAATCATTTTCTCTACCAGCTCCCGGGCGTGGTTCAGCAGCCCGGCGTCCGTCGGATAATGGATATCTGCCGGACAGCAGGTCGCGTCAAGAATCAGTGTTCCACGGTTCTCAGATTTTTCTGTCGGCTGTGCTGAGAGAGGGTCCTCACTGTCTTCCTGATTTACGGAATCATCTTCCTCGGGATTATCCGTGCTGGCAACTGCTTCTGGCGCAAAAACCAGATCGTTGATCCGTTGAATCATCTCAGGAGAAATACGCTTCCTGAAATGTGTCATCATGGATGCGTCGAAAGGCGATTCCATGGTGTAGCACTCAAATCCGCAGAAGTACTGCAGATAGGGGTTCTCCTGGATATTTCGTCTGGTCTGTTCATCTGTGTAGCCTTCCTCGGCCTGGATGTACAGTGCCCCGAAGGCCAGGCGAGATGGAATGGCCACTTGGCCCTCACTGCTTTTGAAATGTTCCTGATACTCCCGGTCAATCTCTTCCCAAGGGAACTTCTTGCTGAGGATTACCCACCGGTTATCCTCACGCATGTGACCCCAAAGGGCATCTCCATCTTAAGCTGGTCATAAACTTCGTGCCGATACATCTTCATCACCTGCAAGCTTTTTCTTTAGAACTCCTGAATCCCTTTGCAGATATTATGCCATATTACCCTTGTTTTTCCCAGTGTTTTCAATGGTTTCCGAGCTTTTTTGCGCCGTTCAGCAAGCACTACTTAATCTCTTTGCCACCGAAACCCAAGCCGGAATGTGATGGCTGTCCGGCTTAATTGGGGGTTTGATTTTTTAGCAAGGTTGGTACAAAAATTTACATGAAAGACCGCCGTAAATTCCATTTACATTTTCCGTGCACCATGATACTTTAAAAAAAACTCAGAAAGTTGAGCAAAATGCGGCAGAGAGCGTTACAGGACTTAACTGCCTGAGATAGATGATGAAAAATAAATTTAGGAGGAGTTTTTATGCACGAAGAAAAGATTGCACTGGTACGCCGGCAAATTGAAGCCTTGGCAGCAGCTGTGGCGTCACGCAATATCCGCCATGTGTGGGTTGTGGCTTGCGGTGGTTCGCTGGCTACCTTAGATCCTTTCCGATATATTTTGACTGCGGAAACGGATAAGGTTTCCGCTGCGGCGGTGAATGCGGCAGAGTTTGCCGCAGAGCTGCCCAAGGGACTGGGAGAGGATTGTCTGGTGGTTCTCAACTCTCAAAGCGGCACCACGGCAGAGACCGTCCGCGCGGCGCAACTGGCTAAGGAGCGCGGCGCTTTGACAGCTGCATATACTACGGCGCCTGAATCTCCTCTGGAGCAAGCTGTGGACTTCCCCATCTACTACTATGATGACCCGGTGAATCCCTATCCGCTGCTGCTATCCATCTTCCCGGAGGTCTATCAGACGGTGTTTGCTTTACTGGATGTGTGGGAAGGAACAAAGCGTTTGCCGATTATGGAAACGGCTATGGAGAATTTGGAGGAAGTGTGCGGGCGTGCGACGGCTAGTTTTAAGCCGGAAGCTCTGGAATTTGCCGCGAATCACCGCACGGAACCCATCATCTATACCGTTTCCGCCGGTTTAGATCGCTGCATTGCGTACATTCTCACCAACTGTTCCTTTATGGAGTCCGTATGGCGCCACTCATCTCCGCTCCACGCAGGCGAATTGTTCCATGGCGCCTGTGAAGCAATTGACAAAGAAACGGCAGTGGTTGCATTCCTGGGAATCGGG
>ERZ773175.1380-NODE-1380-length-13423-cov-6.693671_pt1 | contig 13423 bp, 15 predicted proteins | sample MGYA00581004_ERZ773175 | MGnify/ENA primary metagenome ERZ773175 (study PRJEB29015, sample SAMEA2737834) | human gut metagenome | biome: human gut; feature: human-associated habitat; material: faeces | place: China | collected 2012 ...
GGATGCACATCTACCAGCAAAAGGACATCGCACGGCAGGAGCTCCAGACACGCACTCGCACGGCCATGGTGGAATGCATCGCACAACTGAAACATGGTGCAGTGGATAACCCACGACTGGAGCAGCTCACCGAGGAGTTGGCGGAACGCCTGCTGACGGTCAAGGGCCGAAAGGTCTACGGCTACCTGCCGCCAAGGGTCAAGGCCATCGTGGACGCCATCGTGGAGGAGCTGGCGAAGGACGAGCGGGTGTCCGCCGCCTACGAAACGTGGCAGACACTCTACGAGCAGGTGTGCCTGAACTACGATCAGCGGCCACGCAAGCGTCTGCCGCTCTCCCAGCAAAAGGAGTTCCGGAGCGTCCGCAATATGGTCATTCAGGAAACACTGCAATGGATAGCGGAGCGGCAGCGGTACGCGGATGTGCGGAGAACTCCTTCCATGCAGGAAGGACCTATCATCAAAAAGGATGCCGCAGAAGCCGCGCCAAAGAACTCTGAGGTCACGGCATCTCTCGCGTCAGCGCAGCCCAAATCTGACCGTGCGGCGAGTACCGCACCGGAAGATCCCGGCTCCGCTGACGCTGCCGCCTCCAAAGGTACCGCGCCGCCCGTGGGCGAAATGACTCCGACGCACTCACAGCCATCCGGTCAAGCAGGGCAAACCGCACCGGCAGGAGCAGATTATCGTGCCCCCACGGTGGGCGAAACCGTTGTGCGGATGCTGCATCACATGAGCAGAATTTTTGAGGACAACAGCAAGCTCGATCAGATCCACCGCGGCTTGCAGATCGACCGCAAGCGCCGTCAGGAATTGCAGCGCAAGCGGCTGGCGATGGGACACAAGCCGGACGACCACGAGGAACAGACATTCAGATAGCGCAAAGCAGAATTTTGAAAGGAAACATCATGAGCAAATATATTTATTTCACGCCGGAGGAAAAGGCACGGGCGCAGAACACGGATCTCGTGTCTCTGCTGCGCGCCCAGGGGGAACGCCCCGTGCGCTCCGGCCGGGAGTTCCGCACGCCAAACGATCCCAGCATCACCGTCCGGGGCAACAAATGGTTCGACCACTCCAAACGCGAGGGCGGCTATGCCGTCAGCTTCGTGCAACGCTATTACCGTCTCCCTTATCAGGAGGCGGTTTTGCTTTTGCTGGGCAGAAAGAATGGAAAATCGTATGAGCAGGCAAAGCCCGCAAAGGAGGCTCCGAAGCCCTTCGCGCTGCCGGAGCCTTACGGAACCATGCGGCGTATGTACGCCTACCTCATGCGTCAGCGCCACATCGACCGGGAGGTCATCTCCTATTTCGTACACGAAAAGCTGCTCTACGAGGACAAGCATCACAACTGCGTTTTCGTGGGGCTGGATGGCAGCGGCGAGGCAAAACACGCCCACATCCGCAGCACCAACAGCGAGGGACGGGTGTTCCGCATGAACATTGAGAGCAGCGCCAGCGAGCACTGTTTTCATAAGAACGGCACGGACAAGTCCCTCTATGTGTTCGAGGCCCCCATCGATCTCCTGTCCCACATCACCCTCTATCCATACGGCTGGCAGGAGCACAGCTACGTCGCCTGCTGCGGGACATCCATCCAGCCTGTGCTGGAACGACTGCGGCAGAATCCAAAGCTGGACACGGTGTACCTCTGCCTCGACAACGATGACGCGGGCAATGACGCCTCCGACCGCATGATGGATACGCTGGAGGACATGGGCTTGGAGGTGCAGCGGCTCTGTCCGGTACGCAAGGACTGGAACGACGATCTGTGCGCCAAATTCGAGAGAAAGGAGAACCAACCATGAACGGGGATACCTGGATCTTCCTCGCCCTCTGCGGCGCTCTGCTGGTGTTTTTGCTCATGGCATCCTTCCTCTCCAAGAGCTACTCCCTTGACCGCATCAAGAGCAAGACGGTGGGCGACGGCCAGCACGGCACGGCGCGGTGGGCAACGCCCAAGGAGATCGGCAAGACCTACCACACCGTACCCTTCCGCCCCCGCCGCTGGCGCAAGGGGAAGGAGCTGCCCACGGAGCAGGGGCTCATCCTCGGCAGCGTGGGCGGTGATAAGCGTAAAAGCAAGGGAGGTTTCCTCCGGAAAGCCTCCCGCAAGCTGCTGGAAAAGCTGCGCCGTCCTGTGGCGGGAAAGCAGAAACGGAAGCCGAAGAAAAAATCAAAGGTGCTTTCAAAAGTCAAAAAGATGATCGAGGAGCAGGGGGATATCCGGGCGCTGGTGGACAGCGACGACATCCACTGTCTGATGATCGGCGCCTCCGGCGTGGGCAAGACGGCGTTTTTCCTCTACCCCAATCTGGAATACGCCTGCGCCTGCGGCATGAGCTATCTGGCGTTGGATACCAAGGGGGATCTGGCGCGGAACTACGGTGCCATCGCCTCCCGGTACTATGGCTACCGGGTATCCGTCATCGACCTGCGTAACCCAACCCGCTCAGACGGCTTCAACTTCCTGACGCTGATGAATCACTACATGGATCTGGCGAGAGCAGATCCGTCCAACTTGGCGGCGCGGGCCAAGGCGGAGAAGTACGCCAAGATCCTTGCCAAGACCATCATCAGCCCGGACGGTGACGCCTCCCAATATGGTGATAACGCCTACTTCTATGACAGCGCCGAGGGATTGCTGGCGGCCGTTGTGCTGCTGCTGGCGGAATTCGTGCCGCCAAAGGACGGAGAGCCGGAAAAGCGGCATATCGTGTCGGCCTTCAAGCTGGTGCAGGATCTGCTGGCGATGCCGAGCTCACGGGGCAGAAACGGTTTTCAACTGCTGGTGGACATTCTGCCGCCGGAGCATAAGGCACGGTGGCTGGCAGGCGCGGCGCTGACAGCGGCGGATCAGGCGATGGCCTCGGTCATGTCCACCGTCCTCTCCCGTCTGAACGCCTTCCTGGACACGGAGTTGGAGCAGGTCATCTGCTACGACAGTCCCATCAACGCGGAGATGTTTGCCGTCGAGAAGTGCGCCATCTTTCTGATTTTACCGGAAGAAGATCCGGCAAAGAATTTCATCGCGTCGCTCATGATCCAAAATCTGTCCCGCGAATTGTTCTCCGTGGCGGATGAAACCGGCGGCAGGCTCAAAAACCGCGTGGTGCTGTTCTGCGATGAGCTGGGCACCATGCCGCCCTTTGATATCCTGCCCCTGTTCAGCGCGGGACGCTCCCGTAGGCTGACGCTGGTTCCCATCATCCAATCGCTGGCACAGTTGGAAAAGAACTACGGAAAAGAGGGTGCGGAAATTATTTGCGATAACTGCCAGGATACCATCTTCGGCGGTTTCTCGCCCCAGAGCAAAACCGCCGAGGCTCTCTCCGCCGCCCTTGGCAGCCGCACGGTGCTCTCCGGCTCCGTCAGTCAGGGCAATGAGAGCAGCCAGTCCTTGCAGATGATGGAGCGCCCGCTCATGACGCCAGACGAATTGAAGTCCATCCCCAAGGGCGAATTTGTGGTGATGAAAACGGGAACACATCCCATGCGGACGAGGCTGCGCCTGTTTTTGGATTGGGGCATCACCTTCGATCCAGACGGCTATCGGATGCCGGAGCGGGCGGCCAGAAAAATCGCCTATGTGAACCGCGACGAGCTGGCCCACAATATTCAGAACCGCCGCGAAAACAGCCCTTACAATACGGAGGATAGCAAATGAGCAAATTCAATTTTATTTACGCCGAGGATCTGAGCCACCGGGAAAAGACGGTCTACATCTACCTCCGGGATCGTGCGGATGCCTCCGGCGTCTGCTGGCCGGGGATCAAGACCATTGCCCTTGAATTGGGACTTTCGCCGCGGACAGTCCAGCGGGCACTGGCAGATCTGGAACACAGGCAGCTCATCGAGAAGCGGCAGCGCCACCGCGCCAACGGCAGCCTTACCAGCAATCTGTACCGCCTGACAGCGGCAAAAAAGTCACAGTCTCCCGCCAAGGGGGGACTGTGACCTTTTCTCTCCTAAAAATCTGTCCATAGGGTGGCGTCATCATGGCGCATCCAGAAGAACCTACTCTACCGGAGGATACAGGACAGAGAAAGAACAAGAATATAAACAATGTTCTTCATGATATAAGTAGGTTCCTGCTGTCTGAAATTCAGAGACGAGCATTTCTCAGTCCCAAATTATTATTCCAAAGGAACATATATCATATTAGCATAATTATCCTCCTGTCATCCGTTGAAATATATATCTACCTTCCATAAAGTATATTATATCACCAAATTAGCCATATGTCAGGACGGCCTTTTTATTTTCCAAAAAACTTACTCCAAAAGCCCTGCTTTCGTTCCTCTCGGATAACCCCATCCCGTGGCTCCCCTCCAGCCTCTCCAGTAAGAAACTGCTGCTGTATCGTTCCTGCATGAAGTGCCTGCGCAGCCTGTGCGGTCTGCTGGGCAGCCACCAATGCTGCGTTGCTCTCCGCAAGCCTTGCATTCAGTTCACGGATCTGCGTGTCCTTTACTTCAAGCTGCTGATTTTTATGCTCCAGATCTCTCTGCAGCATGGCAATCAGCACCGCTTCGGAGGTTTCGCAACATGGTTTCGTCTGCACCATGCCCGAACAGCCTGCTCCGACACACCACACTCAACCGCAATTTCCTTAATCGTTGCCACCCAAAATCACCACGCTTTCAAAAAAGCAGATTAAATCAAATCGCTATTACATCACTTCAGCAATCGCCCATAATCCCGCTTGGCGTAGATCACACGGGCAACAGTCACCATCTTGTTTTCTTCGTCTACACAATAAAACATCAGATAATTTTCTACCAAAATTTTTCGGTAATCATGCTGCAATGGTCGAATTGGTTGGTACGCCGGAGTTGCATACTAAAAAGGAATTATAACTGCTACCCATTGCACCGGATCAATATAGCTATCCGTAGCTGGTGCCTTGACCATCTCGTGACACAGTACTATTTCCTGCCCTGGTGAAATTGGCGATTTTCACCAAGCGCTAACAACGCAAAATTGCAAAGAATAAAATGTGTAACGGGTATGCCCAATAATAAATCCACTTTTTCTTACTTCCGTGTTGTCCATTGTACAGGCAAACAAACAAAATAGACAAAAGTGAAAAACACATATTTCGTATTGCCTCAAAATAAACAACATTGCTATAAATATGTTGCCCATAATAGGGTACGAGTAACACTGCCATTATCACGGCAGAAATTTTAATACTTTTTGCCAGATATAAGAGTGAAATTAAAGCGACACCCCAAATACCATAATCGCAATCTATAAAGCTTGATAGCAAAAATGCTGGTAACGTTGACAAGATTGGAAAAATATTTATTAATATATTCGATTTTGAATTCGCAATTTCGTGATGTTTGAATATATGTGCGTAGGAAATTATCATCCCCATCACATATGAGAACATAAGGGCTAAGCTCGGCAAACGCTCTCCAGTGATAAAAGTCAGCAATATCCATTCCATAAAGAGAAAAAGGAGACAAACTGCAAACACAATCAGTTGAATCATTGTTTTTTGCTTTTTTATACTATCATAGATATAGACACATGCCGCTGATAAAAAAAGTGTGTAAAAAATGTTTGTCTGATCCAGGAAATTAATAGAGTTTCCAAATGCCAAGTCATAAGGAATTTCACTAATCAGCGCAAATATTCCAAGGCCAAGCAGATACCGTTCCATACTATGCGTATGCTTACAGCCTTGAGCCAAAAGGAACGCATATAACGGAAATGATACTCGTCCAATACTACGCAAAATATCGCATTGCGGGAACAGGATTGCCCCTGCATGATCGATAAGCATACATATAAGTGCAACGATTTTCAGAGACTCACTTGTAAACATTTTTCCTCTACAATGTTTAATTATGTGTTGCCTATTTTCAACCACTTGGCTAATTCTATTGCCTTTGTCACTCATAACCCTCTCCATAATTACTATAATCGCTGTAAAAATAAGCTGCCGGAAGAGAGTTTTCCCTTCCGGAAGCCCAAATTAGTCGTGTTTCGTCTTTTCTCATGCCGCCGGTTTTTTAGCATCAATCAGCTCAAGTCACTTTTATTGGACGAAACACGAACAGATTCTCCGGCTTATTTTTCATTCTTTCCTTGATGGAACTTGCCTAACTAAAAAGCAATTCTGCCGACATGATAATCACCGTATCAGAAGAATTACTTTCAATTTGGAAGTAATAGTATCCAGTATTCTGAAACCTCGCTGTTCTCGAATACGACGGGGAAATAGACGTCCACTGATCTGGGACTTCAACCACTTCCGTCGCAGCCAATTTTGACTGAATCAGGCAATTTTGCATTGTTGCTTTTCTGTTCAACTGAACGATGAAATCATAACGTGTGCCAGCAGAACTTGAAAAAGCCTGATTACTGCCATTCAAAAATCGCACGTACTGCCCATTTGTTAATCTAATGCCTTCCCATAGGTATCGTTCGCCATTACCTTTTGGGGTTAGCCCCTCCTCTACCACATGTCCATCTTTATCGTAAACGATATAATATAGCTGTGTGGTCTTCTCGTTAGGCTCAACACGGGCTTTTTCTGCTGCCGCAACCGTATTAACAATTACCGACAGGCAAAAGCAAAATACAAAGAAACTGGATACAATTCTATGCAGTTTTTTCATACTCTTCTCCTTTCAATCTAATAGTTTACAAAGCCGAAAACATTTACTGTATAATTGGAGTTATTTCTTATTGCAAACGTATAGTTCCCTCTGAGATCTATTCTAATTGTCTGATTGATGCTTCCGTTATGCCACAACCTGCTTTTGCTTTTTCTTTCAGAATCTTCTTTTAGCAGATAATCAATAAGGTACTTCTTGTGTTTTCCCAGGCTTTTGCTAAAAAAAAGCTGTCCTTTCAAATCGTTCACTGTCACCGAGATGGTTTCGCTGTCTTCTGTTACAAAATCAGCCACGCCCCCTTGCGACATATATGAACTTCACTCTATAACTCTTCATAATGTCAGCCTCCTGGTTACTTTTTTATTCTGTACAGTCGATTAGTACCTCACAAACCCACAGACCTTCGCTGCCACTGAAAAATTATTTCTGACCTGAAATTTATAATTTCTACCGCCGGAGCAAGCCGGAAAGCACCAAAACCAGGTACTCCTCCTTGTCAAAGCCGCCGGCGCCCCGCATCACCAATTTATGGAGGCGGTGCAGGCAGCAGGCCGCTCCTTCATCCCGTACAACGTTCCGGGAAAAAGCGGCAGCTCCCGCCGACCGGTGATCTCCTCCGCCAAGGCCAGCATACATGCCTTTGTGATATGGAATCCACGGTAATCCCAGATACCGCCGCCGCGTCCGTCCTCTACAGCTGTAGCAGTGGTTCCCCTTACTGAAAACGATAGCCCTGAGTGGTCAGGGTACAGAGGTAGGCCATGAAGGTCTCATGCTGCAGAAAGTGCATGAAATCGCTCTGCTCCACATGATGGAACGACGCAATCTTCTTGATGGTATCTACCCAGACACAGTATCCGTCCATGGCTCTTCCCTCCAAATTTCTCCTTCCCCCAGTTCCACCGGAGGCTCGGTATTTTCTCCGGCGGTGCAGATATCGTCCTCCGCCGGCTTTACACTTTCCGCCAGGGCCAGCAGCTCTTTCTGTGTACCGCAGGCGTTAATGCTGAAATGGATGCTGTGTTCCGTATCGATCCACTCGATGACGCTCCATAGCGCCGGGTCATCCGACAAATAAAATTTGCCGGGATTTCCGTTGACCTCAAGTTCTGAGATCTCCGTATCCTCACCCATATCATAAAAACTGAAATTATCATCCTGCATATAAATATATCCCAGAATGATCCGCTCATCACCCCGCCGGTAACTGTGCTGTACACAATCAGTCTCGTCAAAGCGCTGGTTCAGCTCTTCTGCAAATCCCTCCGGCAGTGCGGTGATCTGATAATGGGGGATAGGCTTCTCCAATGGATCACCAAAATACGTATAGGAGACCTGACTGCCCCGCCATGTTTCAATCCAACGCCGTATCTCCGCCCGTGCCTCCGGGCTGGCTGCCAGCACCGCACTAAGCCCCAGTACGCATAGCAAACAAGCTGCGGCGCACCGTTTGACCCAAACCGGAAACACGGTCCGTTTTACAGGCTGATAAGTAAGTGCTTCCTCCACATATTTGGAGTCGATCTCATTCATGGCGTCCGAGAAAAGCTCCCGATTCATGTCAGCACCTCCTGTTCCATCAGATAAGCCCGCAGCTGTTTACGCAGACGGGTCAGACGGACGGACACGTTCTTCTCCGTAAGTCCCATTAGGGCGGCGATCTCCCCATAACTGTCGGAATACCAGTACCGGCGCATGAAGATCACCCGATTTTCCCGGCTCAATGTGTCCAGAAAGTGTTCAATAGTCCTGGCCAACACCTTGGCCTCATAATGGTCCTCCACCCGGTCGGGAGCTGCGATGCAATTTTCGATCTCCTCCATACAGGCATCGTAGGAGCTGTTTCGTTTCATAGCCGTGTTGGCACGGTAGCGCATGATCGAATACCGGCGGACCAAGACACACACGAAAGACAGCAGCGGATCAGGCCGCTGCGGCGGAATGGCGTTCCACGTGCCCAGGTACGCATCGTTGACGCACTCCTCCGCATCCTGCCGACTGTCCAGGATATTGTGGGCCAGTTTATGGCAAACCTTTCCGTATTTGGCGTCCAATTCGCTGATAGCCAGCTCCGACCGTGCGAAAAACAGGTCAATGATTTGACTGTCGTCCACCGTGCGTACCTCCTTCCCCGGCAGCCCTGCCGTGTGTTCATCTATATACTTGCTATCCTCCGGGCAAATACTACAAAATTTCCCAAAATTTTATTCCGCGCCCTCCCGGCGGAAATTCAGATACCGGGTGCCCTGAAAGGTCAGCTCCCCTGAGTCTCCTCCCGCTTCGCCGACCTTGTTATACTGGTAGGAGACTTCCTTTGCCCCATTGTAGTTGATTTTCTTCACCAAATCAAGGGCTGTGTAGGAATACTGCGTCACGTAACCGTCTGCATCGGTCTTGGAAACCATGTTTCCATTCCCATCGTAGACATAGATGGTGCTGTCACCCAGGGCATTAACTTCGCGGGTAACGAGGTTCCGACCATCATACTCATACAGCGTGATTTCGTGAGAGTCCACACCATTGAGCGTATCCACGCGGTGGAGGTCGGTAGACACCAACTGGTTGTTTTTATTGTAGCCAAACACAGACTCCGTTCCCAGTGCGTCAATTCAGAGTTTACGTTGGAAAACAGGTATTGGTTAAGCATCCGCTGTCATCACGGTCTGCCTTACCGCTTCAAAATCGTACACATGAATGCTTTCGTAGGGATGATACCGGACTGTCAGGTAAACGGCAGTCCGGCTGGCCGGACGAAGTTCTGTTGAAACAATGCTTTCCAACAGGCTTTTCTCAGTGGGAAACTGCTCCACAGGCAGATACCGGGCCAGTGTGGCCGGGTTTGCCAGCAAATCGTCCCAACTCTTTCCGCCGTCATTTGTCCTCATCAGGACGCAGGCGTTCTCTTCGCTGCTTCCCAGAAGGATTCCCTCCTGCTCACTAAAGAAAAACAGTCCAGAAACTGTGCACACAAGCGGATGGCCGACCTTGTCCCAGTTTTTTCCGCCGTTTGTGGTGTGGAAAAGCTGGCCCTCAGAAGCTGCCCAGCCATCAGACTCGCTGCTGAAATGATATGCGCTGGTGCTTTTGGGTACGGAATCCATCTTAGGCACAGCAGCATCGCCCTTCAGCACACCTGTTGCCTCCAGAACATTCCCGTAAGCCCAATGGCTCTCTGCCAAATCTGAAAAGGGATTTTTGACAGACAGCAGCTCCGTCACAGATTCATCCCGTCCGAGCATCCGGTTGATGGCTGTGACCGCTTCGGCACGGGTGATCTCACGTTCCGGGTGGAACAGCCCATCGGCGCCGCCCTGTAACCAGCCCAGAACTTTCGTGCTGTATATGTACGTTTCGGCCCAGTATCCAGCAGGAACATCCGCAAACACAAATTCTTCCCCATACTGCCCCACAGGTGCCGCAAACTGACAGCGATGCAGCAGAACGGCGAACGCGGCCCTGCTGATCGGCGCATCCGGGCGAAAGGTTCCGTCCGCATAGCCGGTGAGAATACCGTAGCTGGCAAGATATGCAACCGCCTGGGTGCAGTCTTTTCCTGCTGTGTCTGAGAACAGGACTCGGTAACTGTCGGCCTTATTGCCAGCATCCAGCAGGGTGTATAGCATCTGTGCCAATTCACCGCGTGTCAGAGGGGCGCCAGGACGCGCAAGCCCACCACTCACGGGCAGGTAGGCCAGATGTCTTGTTGTTTGGAGCTTCGGCCATCCATCCGGCTGAGCCGGAACCAAGCCTTTCCGCAAATTCTCCATGGAAAAGACAGAGGATACCCGTCGAAAGGCATCCAGAGAATCTCCGCCGGTGGGAGCGCCTCCTCCTGGGGTCTTCCATAGAAATACCTGGTTCTTTCCCATGGCGATGATCTGGTACGCCATATCATCGTAGTGACCGGAGAAGAAACCAGACCGTGGGGAAACCACTACAACGGAGCCGATCTCTCCCCCGTATTTTTCACAGGAGGGAGCGTGATAAAAGTTCACGCCGGTATCAGTTTCCTCGGCAATGACCTCGCCCTGACGAATACCGGGAACCGTGACGGAAAATCCGAGCCGGCTGCTTTGATACTGGAATACTGCAGGGGCGGCTGCTTGGACCGGGATACCCAGCAACAGGCATATTGCCAGTAAAATTGAGATCCGTTTCATTTACAGCAATTCCTCCTTTGAGAATTGTCGCACATGGTGACCTTGTTCCCGTGGAATTATCTCAAGCTGTGTGTTTACCCTCCGATTCGTTTTGTGACTTGCAAGTCTATTAGTTGACTGATTTATAAGCTATATGTTTCTGTCAATTGGTAATATTAACAGCACCAGTAACTTTGACATGATCTACCGATCTAGCATACAGTGAATATACTGAAGCTGCTGTAGCGTCCAAGCCTCCCTCTCTACCAGAGGTGAGCATGACATATGCACCATTGCCAGTGCTGTGTGCATAAAGCCTAAATTCTAATCTCGCATAAGCCGGGGACCAGGTTCCCTGAAAACTCACCCTCGATTTCGCTGGCATCTCGAAATCATCTGTGATTTTATAGAACTTACCGTCCTCCGGGATGTTAATTTTCTCATACACGATTGCGCGAGGCATAACAGTTTCTTGCTCTTCATTTCTCGCAGTATCAGTCTCTGCCGCAAATGCGGGAACCGCCATAGCGGCACACATCGCCACGGAAAACAGCACTGCAATCATTTTTTGCATTTTCTTCATAAAAACGCTCCTTTTCAGTCTAAAGTGTAGTTGTTTGCTGTAATTAATTCATTGTATATACAGTCTCCACATAGTAGCTTTTAAACGGTATATGCCCTCATTGGGTCTCCATCGAAAAAACGGCTGTTTGAGTGGCGTACCTTGATGCTGTGTCTATTGGATTGTAGCAGCACGTAACAAGGAAATAGGTGCCGTCATCCATGGCCGCCGTAAAATATAGTTCAAGCAAATAGCAGTTTTCTTTTTCCATCGAAACAGCGTAAGTATACTGCGAATCTTCAGGAAGGATGAGTTCAGTGTAAGCGGAACAATTGTTTTTCTTTAAGGCAAATTCCACTAATTTATCAATACCAGGTTTTTCCTCAACATGTCCTACTTCAAAGAAGTTTTCCGCGTCACTGTGATTTTGCCAACTATAAAAGCCAGAGTCATAGTGGTGCTCCGTCCAAATTGCAGTATCAATAGCCATATTGAAATTGTCTGCATGGAATTTTGAAATATTTGCTTGTTCCTCTTCTATTGATGGAGTTTCAACCACATAATCATTCTGCTCGTCATTATGGTTGCTTTTTACTCCCAACCAGATTATAGCCGCAAGCAGTCCAACCAATAGAGCTGCTAATATTTTTGTACATTTCATTCCCAAAGTGCATCCTCCTTGCGGTCAATTCTTTGTGTATACATTCAGATTAAACACAGCGCATAGCATCTCCCCTTTGTCCTACCGGTTCCGACAGAACAAAGCGTTTTGATTTTCCCAAACAGGAACTCCATTAAAATACATTATACATTGCAATTATTAAAACAACTACCTTTGAAAAATATAACAGCAAGAATGCTGTTACATTTTTCGAAGGTAAGTGTTTATATATGAGAGTTCTTTCATGCGCAGGCTAAAGTTGCCGCACTGCTGCCTCTGCTCACCTGCCTACTGTTCGGTAAAGGAGATTTTTCATGCACTATTGCACTTCATTCAAGGAACAAGACAAAATCGAACATTTCAGATGTTGCTTGCGGCTTCGAAAAAAATTCAGTCGTATTTATTTTGCGGTAATATGGTTTATCCTTTTTCTGGTTGCAATAGCGTTTTTCTTATTAAGTCCAACTACAAAATGGCTTTCTAAAGAATCTGCCATTTTAGACGAAATCATTGCACTGATTATTGTCTGTTTTTGGACTTATCGATTCATGGTACCTTCTTTCGTAAAGTCTAAGAGACGGAACTGGTACAAAAAAATTTTGCCAGAACAAAGCGCATCGCTTTATGTGCAGATTTCTGCGTCCCATCTGGAATTTTGCAGTGCAGCAGGCAAAAATATAACATTTATCTATAAGCCACAGATAAAAAAGGGAGAACGAAATCTACCTAAAAAAGATCAGACAATTGGAGAAATCATTGAAGCAAAAACCGGCATATATTTTGTGGGTTCGGACGTCGAACTTGTTGATGTAGGCCCCGTCCTCTTTGTTGACAAGAATGACGTTCCCGCAGAGGATTACTGTAAACTCAGAGACATGCTGAAAGGTGTTTTCCTTGAGAAGTATTATGATTATAGCGCGGAATGAACGAATCATCCCTGCCGGGGTGTAAAATAGCCTCCCGGAAAATGGGAGCTCACCATGCTCCTGCCCTGTCAAAGCAATCAAGGCCAGCATTCTATTGTTTACATGGATAATAGTATGAAATATATCGAAAAATTGCTATAATAGTAATAATTCCGGTAAGGTCAAAACCTTCTTTTGAACTTTCTTGATTAACCGTTCACTAGAAAAGTATGTTCATTCATTCTCTCTAGTGATTACTGGCATAGCTAATGGAGAGGATTAGATATATGCTTATCTTTACTACAATGATAAATGACGTTGATGATCGTGCATTTATGCAAGAAGTATATCAGCAGAACGAGCGCCTGATGTATGCAATCGCATTAAAATATGCTTCCAACACACAGGATTGTGAAGATATTGTTCATGATACGGTTGAAAAACTTTGTAAAAATATTGCCAAGATAAAAGGACTACCGAATTCCGCACTTCGGGCATACGTAGTTTACGCGGTCAGAAATACGG
>ERZ773175.1415-NODE-1415-length-13213-cov-4.232634_pt1 | contig 13213 bp, 9 predicted proteins | sample MGYA00581004_ERZ773175 | MGnify/ENA primary metagenome ERZ773175 (study PRJEB29015, sample SAMEA2737834) | human gut metagenome | biome: human gut; feature: human-associated habitat; material: faeces | place: China | collected 2012 ...
GGCCTATATAAAGCAGTTAGAGATTTTGACGGAACTAAGACAAACTCTTTTAAATGTTTTGCAGAAATTTGTATAACAAGACAAATAATCACCGCTATAAAAACAGCCACAAGACAAAAACACATACCTTTAAATTCATATGTATCTTTAAACAAACCTATATATGACGAGGAATCAGATAGAACGCTTTTGGATATAATAGCAACAAGTATAGTAACTGATCCAGAAGAATTAATAATAAGTAAAGAAGAATTAAAAAACATTGAAAACAAGATGAATGAATTATTAAGCGACTTAGAACTAGAAGTATTAGAACTATATTTAAGTGGCAAGTCATATCAATATATTGCTAACATGCTTAATAGAGATGTTAAATCTATTGATAATGCACTACAAAGAGTTAAGAGAAAATTAGAAAAACATCTTGAAAACAGAAATAATTAATAGTAAAATGCTTATTGTAAACACTTTAATCATATTTAAATTATTTAGGAGGTAATTCAAAATGGCAAAAGCTAAATTTGAAAGAACTAAACCGCATGTTAATATAGGAACAATCGGTCACGTTGACCACGGTAAAACTACATTAACAGCTGCAATAACAAAAACTTTATATGACAGATATCAATTAGGAGAAGCTGTAGATTTCGCTAACATAGATAAAGCTCCAGAAGAAAGAGAAAGAGGAATCACTATATCAACTGCTCACGTTGAATACGAAACTCCAAACAGACACTACGCTCACGTTGACTGTCCAGGACATGCTGACTACGTTAAAAACATGATAACAGGAGCTGCTCAAATGGACGGTGCTATATTAGTTGTTTCTGCAACTGATGGACCAATGCCTCAAACAAGAGAGCATATACTATTATCTAGACAAGTTGGTGTACCATACATAGTAGTATTCTTAAACAAATGTGATATGGTAGATGACGAAGAATTATTAGAATTAGTAGAAATGGAAATAAGAGAATTATTAGACGAGTATGAATTCCCAGGTGATGATACTCCAATAATAAGAGGATCAGCTTTAAAAGCTTTAGAAGATCCATCTTCAGAATGGGGAGACAAAATAGTAGAATTATTCGAACAAATAGACGAATATATACCAGCTCCAGAAAGAGATGTTGACAAACCATTCCTAATGCCAGTAGAAGACGTATTCTCTATAACAGGTAGAGGTACAGTTGCTACAGGTAGAGTTGAAAGAGGACAATTAAAAGTTCAAGACGAAGTTGAAATAGTAGGATTAACTGAAGAAACTAGAAAAGTTGTTGTAACTGGTATAGAAATGTTCAGAAAATTATTAGACAGCGCTGAAGCTGGAGATAACATAGGAGCATTATTAAGAGGTGTACAAAGAACTGAAATCGAAAGAGGACAAGTTTTAGCTAAACCAGGAACAGTTAACGCTCACACTAAATTCACTGCAGAAATATACGTTCTTAAAAAAGAAGAAGGTGGAAGACATACTCCATTCTTCGATGGATACAGACCACAATTCTACTTCAGAACAACTGACGTAACTGGTGCTTGTAAATTACCAGAAGGAACAGAAATGGTTATGCCTGGAGACAACATAACTATAGAAGTTGACTTAATAAACAAAATATGTGTAGAAGAAGGATTAAGATTCGCTATAAGAGAAGGTGGTAGAACAGTAGCATCTGGTGTTGTAGCATCTATAATAGAATAATCTGAAAAGAACATTTTGTTTTAAAAATGTATATAAAAAAGAGAGGGGTTTTCATACTCCTCTTTTTTTAAGTAAACAAACAAAAACATTGACACGACTTTAAATTTATGATAACTTATACAAAGTAATGGTTAAAGGAAGGTAATAGTATTTTGAATATTTTTTCAAGGTATTATTTAATCAATATATAATATTGTATTAAAAGTTGGAGGTGTAACAAATGAGAGTAAGAGTTACTTTAGCATGTACTGAATGTAAACAAAGAAACTACAACACTACAAAAAACAAAAAAAATAACCCAGACAGAATAGAATTACAAAAATATTGTAAATTCTGTAAAAAACATACTACTCATAAAGAAACAAAATAGTTATATTTTAAGGATGTGAGTATTATAATGAAAACTCAAGAAGTTAAAAAAGATAAATCTAACAAAAAAAGATTTAGTTTAGTTGCTTATATTAAAGAAACTATAGCAGAATTAAAAAGAGTAACTTGGTCAACAAAAAAAGAGTTACTTAAAAACACAGGTATAGTTTTAGCTACAATTATTTCGTTTACTATTTTAGTATGGGCATTAGATACGCTTCTATCAGGAGCACTAGCGCTAATAATAAAATAGAAAAGAGGAGAATGTAAATGTCAGAAATACAAGAAGCAAAATGGTATGTAGTTCATACTTATTCGGGACATGAAAATAAAGTTAAAGCTACCATAGAAAACTCAGTAAAAAATAGAGGGATGGAAGATTATATAAAACAAGTCATAGTCCCTACTGAAGATGTAATTGAAACTACAAAAACAGGAAAAGAAAAAGTAAGACAAAGAAAAATATACCCAAGTTATGTTCTTATCCAAATGATAATAACTGATGAATCTTGGTATATTGTAAGAAATACAAAAGGTGTTACAGGTTTCGTAGGTCCAGGATCAAAACCAGTTCCACTAAGCGAAGAAGAAGTTAAATCTATGGGTATCGATTTAGATAAAATAGGTGAAAAACGTACTGAAATCGAAGTTGGCGAAGTAGTTAACGTTCGTGACGGTGTCTTCAAAGGTCAAAGTGGAGTTGTTAAAGAACTAGATCTTAAAAACGAAAAAGTTAAAATATCTGTAAACAACGGAACTAGTGGTGAATTATCACTAGAATTAGATTTAAAGAGCATAGAAACAATATAGTTAGGAAAATTTGAGGAGGTGCGCTCGATATGGCTAAAAAAGTTATAGGTCAAATAAAATTACAAATACCTGCAGGAAAGGCTACTCCAGCTCCACCAGTTGGGCCAGCATTAGGACAACACGGTGTTAATATAATGGGATTCACTAAAGAATTCAACGCTAAAACTGCAGATCAAGCGGGAATGATAATACCAGTTGTTATAACTGTATACCAAGATAGATCATTCTCATTCATAACAAAAACTCCACCTGCTGCAGTATTACTTAAAAAAGCTGCTGGTTTAGATACAGCTTCAGGTGAACCAAACAAAAAGAAAGTTGCAACATTAACTTCAGCTCAAATAAGAGAAATAGCTGAATTAAAAATGCCTGACTTAAACGCTGCATCAGTTGAAGCTGCAATGAGCATGGTAGCTGGTACTGCTAGAAGTATGGGAATCGTAGTAGAAGACTAATTTAAATTAGACACTTCATTAGAAGTGGGAGGCGTATGCCGACAATAACCACAAGGAGGAATTATAAAATGGCTAAAAAAAGCAAAAAATATGTAGAAGCATTAGGAAAAATAGATAGAACTAAATTATATGAATCTAAAGAAGCTTTAGCTTTAGTAAGCGAAATAGCTACTGCTAAATTCGACGAAACTGTTGAAGCTCATATAAAATTAGGTGTTGACTCAAGACATGCTGATCAACAAGTTAGAGGTGCAATAGTATTACCTCACGGAACTGGTAAAACTAAAAAAGTTTTAGTTTTCGCTAAAGGTGAAAAAGCTAAAGAAGCAGAAGCTGCTGGTGCAGATTTCGTAGGTGCTGAAGACCTAGTTCAAAAAATACAAAAAGAAAACTGGTTTGATTTTGATGTAGTAGTTGCTACTCCAGACATGATGGGTGTAGTAGGTAGATTAGGTAGAGTATTAGGACCAAAAGGTTTAATGCCAAACCCAAAATCAGGAACAGTTACATTCGACGTTACTAAAGCTGTTGAAGAAATAAAAGCTGGTAAAGTTGAATACAGATTAGACAAAAGTAATATAATCCACGTTGCTATAGGTAAAGTATCTTTCGGTGGAGAAAAATTAGCTGAAAACTTCAACGTTTTAATGAACGCTATAATAAAAGCTAAACCATCTGCTGCTAAAGGTCAATACTTAAGAAGTATATCAGTTACTTCAACTATGGGACCTGGAGTTAAAATAAATCCTGCAAGAGTATCTGAATAATATTTATTGACATAGTCAAAAAATGATGTTATAATATCTCTTGTTGATGTTAAAAACGAATAGATTTGCCGTAGACAGTAGGTGCGTAAGCTTAATTTCCTACCGAGGTTTTAGATAAATGAAACTAGAGCTTTTATGTCTACCATTGTGTTAGAAATAAAAGCTTTTTTAATTGTACGGTGAATATACTTTTGTGAAGGAGGTGCACACTGATGAGAGAAGCTATACAAATGAAATCACAAGTTGTTGCTGAAATAGTTGAAAAACTACAAAAATCATCTTCTACAATAGTTGTTGACTACAAAGGTTTAACAGTAGAAGAAGTTACTGAATTAAGAAAAAAAATGAGAGAAGCTGGTGTTGAATACAAAGTTTATAAAAACACTTTAGTAAGAAGAGCTGCTAAAGAAGTTGGAATAGAAGAATTCAACAACGAGTTATTAGTTGGAACTAATGCGATAGCATTCGGTTATGACGATCCAATAGCTCCAGCTAGAGTTATAAAAGAGTTTATGGAAGCTCATCCAAAAATGCAATTAAAAATGGGTGTAGTAGAAGGAACATTCTACAACGAAGCTCAAATAGTTGAGTTCGCAAACATACCACCAAGAGAAGTTCTTCTTGCAAAATTACTTGGAAGCTTAAAAGCTCCAATGTCAAACTTCGTATACTTACTAGATGCTCTAGTGAAAAAAGAAGAAGGGCAAGAAGCTTAATTGTCAGTTAAATTTAGAAAAATAAGATTATAAAAAAATAAAATTTTAGTGAAAAAATTCGGAGGTGCTAAAAATGACAATAGAACAAATATTAGAAGCTATAGAACAAATGAAAGTTACAGAATTAAATGAATTAGTAAAAGCTGCTGAAGAAAAATTCGGTGTATCTGCTTCTGCTCCAGTAATGGTTGCTGGTGCTGCTGGTGGAGCTGCTGCAGCTGAAGAAAAAACTGAATTCGACGTAATTCTGAAAGCTGCTGGCGCTAACAAAGTTGCTGTTATCAAAGCAGTACGTGGCGCAACTGGCCTGGGTCTGAAAGAAGCTAAAGACCTGGTAGAATCTGCACCGGCTGCTCTGAAAGAAGGCGTGAGCAAAGACGACGCAGAAGCACTGAAAAAAGCTCTGGAAGAAGCTGGCGCTGAAGTTGAAGTTAAATAAGCCAACCCTTCCGGTTGCAGCCTGAGAAATCAGGCTGATGGCTGGTGACTTTTTAGTCACCAGCCTTTTTGCGCTGTAAGGCGCCAGTAGCGTTTCACACTGTTTGACTACTGCTGTGCCTTTCAATGCTTGTTTCTATCGACGACTTAATATACTGCGACAGGACGTCCGTTCTGTGTAAATCGCAATGAAATGGTTTAAGCGTGATAGCAACAGGCATTGCGGAAAGTGTTCCATTTTCCGGTCAACAAAATAGTGTTGCACAAACTGTCCGCTCAATGGACAGATGGGTCGACTTGTCAGCGAGCTGAGGAACCCTATGGTTTACTCCTATACCGAGAAAAAACGTATTCGTAAGGATTTTGGTAAACGTCCACAAGTTCTGGATGTACCTTATCTCCTTTCTATCCAGCTTGACTCGTTTCAGAAATTTATCGAGCAAGATCCTGAAGGGCAGTATGGTCTGGAAGCTGCTTTCCGTTCCGTATTCCCGATTCAGAGCTACAGCGGTAATTCCGAGCTGCAATACGTCAGCTACCGCCTTGGCGAACCGGTGTTTGACGTCCAGGAATGTCAAATCCGTGGCGTGACCTATTCCGCACCGCTGCGCGTTAAACTGCGTCTGGTGATCTATGAGCGCGAAGCGCCGGAAGGCACCGTAAAAGACATTAAAGAACAAGAAGTCTACATGGGCGAAATTCCGCTCATGACAGACAACGGTACCTTTGTTATCAACGGTACTGAGCGTGTTATCGTTTCCCAGCTGCACCGTAGTCCGGGCGTCTTCTTTGACTCCGACAAAGGTAAAACCCACTCTTCGGGTAAAGTGCTGTATAACGCGCGTATCATCCCTTACCGTGGTTCCTGGCTGGACTTCGAATTCGATCCGAAGGACAACCTGTTCGTACGTATCGACCGTCGCCGTAAACTGCCTGCGACCATCATTCTGCGCGCCCTGAACTACACCACAGAGCAGATCCTCGACCTGTTCTTTGAAAAAGTTATCTTTGAAATCCGTGATAACAAGCTGCAGATGGAACTGGTGCCGGAACGCCTGCGTGGTGAAACCGCATCTTTTGACATCGAAGCTAACGGTAAAGTGTACGTAGAAAAAGGCCGCCGTATCACTGCGCGCCACATTCGCCAGCTGGAAAAAGACGACGTCAAACTGATCGAAGTCCCGGTTGAGTACATCGCAGGTAAAGTGGTTGCTAAAGACTATATTGATGAGTCTACCGGCGAGCTGATCTGCGCAGCGAACATGGAGCTGAGCCTGGATCTGCTGGCTAAGCTGAGCCAGTCTGGTCACAAGCGTATCGAAACGCTGTTCACCAACGATCTGGATCACGGCCCATATATCTCTGAAACCTTACGTGTCGACCCAACTAACGACCGTCTGAGCGCACTGGTAGAAATCTACCGCATGATGCGCCCTGGCGAGCCGCCGACTCGTGAAGCAGCTGAAAGCCTGTTCGAGAACCTGTTCTTCTCCGAAGACCGTTATGACTTGTCTGCGGTTGGTCGTATGAAGTTCAACCGTTCTCTGCTGCGCGAAGAAATCGAAGGTTCCGGTATCCTGAGCAAAGACGACATCATTGATGTTATGAAAAAGCTCATCGATATCCGTAACGGTAAAGGCGAAGTCGATGATATCGACCACCTCGGCAACCGTCGTATCCGTTCCGTTGGCGAAATGGCGGAAAACCAGTTCCGCGTTGGCCTGGTACGTGTAGAGCGTGCGGTGAAAGAGCGTCTGTCTCTGGGCGATCTGGATACCCTGATGCCTCAGGATATGATCAACGCCAAGCCGATTTCCGCAGCAGTGAAAGAGTTCTTCGGTTCCAGCCAGCTGTCTCAGTTTATGGACCAGAACAACCCGCTGTCTGAGATTACGCACAAACGTCGTATCTCCGCACTCGGCCCAGGTGGTCTGACCCGTGAACGTGCAGGCTTCGAAGTTCGAGACGTACACCCGACTCACTACGGTCGCGTATGTCCAATCGAAACCCCTGAAGGTCCGAACATCGGTCTGATCAACTCTCTGTCCGTGTACGCACAGACTAACGAATACGGCTTCCTTGAGACTCCGTATCGTAAAGTGACCGACGGTGTTGTAACTGACGAAATTCACTACCTGTCTGCTATCGAAGAAGGCAACTACGTTATCGCCCAGGCGAACTCCAACCTGGATGAAGAAGGCCACTTCGTAGAAGACCTGGTAACTTGCCGTAGCAAAGGCGAATCCAGCTTGTTCAGCCGCGACCAGGTTGACTACATGGACGTATCCACCCAGCAGGTGGTATCCGTCGGTGCGTCCCTGATCCCGTTCCTGGAACACGATGACGCCAACCGTGCATTGATGGGTGCGAACATGCAACGTCAGGCCGTTCCGACTCTGCGTGCTGATAAGCCGCTGGTTGGTACTGGTATGGAACGTGCTGTTGCCGTTGACTCCGGTGTAACTGCGGTAGCTAAACGTGGTGGTGTCGTTCAGTACGTGGATGCTTCCCGTATCGTTATCAAAGTTAACGAAGACGAGATGTATCCGGGTGAAGCAGGTATCGACATCTACAACCTGACCAAATACACCCGTTCTAACCAGAACACCTGTATCAACCAGATGCCGTGTGTGTCTCTGGGTGAACCGGTTGAACGTGGCGACGTGCTGGCAGACGGTCCGTCCACCGACCTCGGTGAACTGGCGCTTGGTCAGAACATGCGCGTAGCGTTCATGCCGTGGAATGGTTACAACTTCGAAGACTCCATCCTCGTATCCGAGCGTGTTGTTCAGGAAGACCGTTTCACCACCATCCACATTCAGGAACTGGCGTGTGTGTCCCGTGACACCAAGCTGGGTCCGGAAGAGATCACCGCTGACATCCCGAACGTGGGTGAAGCTGCGCTCTCCAAACTGGATGAATCCGGTATCGTTTACATTGGTGCGGAAGTGACCGGTGGCGACATTCTGGTTGGTAAGGTAACGCCGAAAGGTGAAACTCAGCTGACCCCAGAAGAAAAACTGCTGCGTGCGATCTTCGGTGAGAAAGCCTCTGACGTTAAAGACTCTTCTCTGCGCGTACCAAACGGTGTATCCGGTACGGTTATCGACGTTCAGGTCTTTACTCGCGATGGCGTAGAAAAAGACAAACGTGCGCTGGAAATCGAAGAAATGCAGCTCAAACAGGCGAAGAAAGACCTGTCTGAAGAACTGCAGATCCTCGAAGCGGGTCTGTTCAGCCGTATCCGTGCTGTGCTGGTAGCCGGTGGCGTTGAAGCTGAGAAGCTCGACAAACTGCCGCGCGATCGCTGGCTGGAGCTGGGCCTGACAGACGAAGAGAAACAAAATCAGCTGGAACAGCTGGCTGAGCAGTATGACGAACTGAAACACGAGTTCGAGAAGAAACTCGAAGCGAAACGCCGCAAAATCACCCAGGGCGACGATCTGGCACCGGGCGTGCTGAAGATTGTTAAGGTATATCTGGCGGTTAAACGCCGTATCCAGCCTGGTGACAAGATGGCAGGTCGTCACGGTAACAAGGGTGTAATTTCTAAGATCAACCCGATCGAAGATATGCCTTACGATGAAAACGGTACGCCGGTAGACATCGTACTGAACCCGCTGGGCGTACCGTCTCGTATGAACATCGGTCAGATCCTCGAAACCCACCTGGGTATGGCTGCGAAAGGTATCGGCGACAAGATCAACGCCATGCTGAAACAGCAGCAAGAAGTCGCGAAACTGCGCGAATTCATCCAGCGTGCGTACGATCTGGGCGCTGACGTTCGTCAGAAAGTTGACCTGAGTACCTTCAGCGATGAAGAAGTTATGCGTCTGGCTGAAAACCTGCGCAAAGGTATGCCAATCGCAACGCCGGTGTTCGACGGTGCGAAAGAAGCAGAAATTAAAGAGCTGCTGAAACTTGGCGACCTGCCGACTTCCGGTCAGATCCGCCTGTACGATGGTCGCACTGGTGAACAGTTCGAGCGTCCGGTAACCGTTGGTTACATGTACATGCTGAAACTGAACCACCTGGTCGACGACAAGATGCACGCGCGTTCCACCGGTTCTTACAGCCTGGTTACTCAGCAGCCGCTGGGTGGTAAAGCACAGTTCGGTGGTCAGCGTTTCGGGGAGATGGAAGTGTGGGCGCTGGAAGCATACGGCGCAGCATACACCCTGCAGGAAATGCTCACCGTTAAGTCTGATGACGTGAACGGTCGTACCAAGATGTATAAAAACATCGTGGACGGCAACCATCAGATGGAGCCGGGCATGCCAGAATCCTTCAACGTATTGTTGAAAGAGATTCGTTCGCTGGGTATCAACATCGAACTGGAAGACGAGTAATTCTCGCTCAAACAGGTCACTGCTGTCGGGGTAAAACCCGGCAGCGGATTGTGCTAACTCCGACGGGAGCAAATCCGTGAAAGATTTATTAAAGTTTCTGAAAGCGCAGACTAAAACCGAAGAGTTTGATGCGATCAAAATTGCTCTGGCTTCGCCAGACATGATCCGTTCATGGTCTTTCGGTGAAGTTAAAAAGCCGGAAACCATCAACTACCGTACGTTCAAACCAGAACGTGACGGCCTTTTCTGCGCCCGTATCTTTGGGCCGGTAAAAGATTACGAGTGCCTGTGCGGTAAGTACAAGCGCCTGAAACACCGTGGCGTCATCTGTGAGAAGTGCGGCGTTGAAGTGACCCAGACTAAAGTACGCCGTGAGCGTATGGGCCACATCGAACTGGCTTCCCCGACTGCGCACATCTGGTTCCTGAAATCGCTGCCGTCCCGTATCGGTCTGCTGCTCGATATGCCGCTGCGCGATATCGAACGCGTACTGTACTTCGAATCCTATGTGGTTATCGAAGGCGGTATGACCAACCTGGAACGTCAGCAGATCCTGACTGAAGAGCAGTATCTGGACGCGCTGGAAGAGTTCGGTGACGAATTCGACGCGAAGATGGGGGCGGAAGCAATCCAGGCTCTGCTGAAGAGCATGGATCTGGAGCAAGAGTGCGAACAGCTGCGTGAAGAGCTGAACGAAACCAACTCCGAAACCAAGCGTAAAAAGCTGACCAAGCGTATCAAACTGCTGGAAGCGTTCGTTCAGTCTGGTAACAAACCAGAGTGGATGATCCTGACCGTTCTGCCGGTACTGCCGCCAGATCTGCGTCCGCTGGTTCCGCTGGATGGTGGTCGTTTCGCGACTTCTGACCTGAACGATCTATATCGTCGCGTCATTAACCGTAACAACCGTCTGAAACGTCTGCTGGATCTGGCTGCGCCGGACATCATCGTACGTAACGAAAAACGTATGCTGCAGGAAGCGGTAGACGCCCTGCTGGATAACGGTCGTCGCGGTCGTGCGATCACCGGTTCTAACAAGCGTCCTCTGAAATCTTTGGCCGACATGATCAAAGGTAAACAGGGTCGTTTCCGTCAGAACCTGCTCGGTAAGCGTGTTGACTACTCCGGTCGTTCTGTAATCACCGTAGGTCCATACCTGCGTCTGCATCAGTGCGGTCTGCCGAAGAAAATGGCACTGGAGCTGTTCAAACCGTTCATCTACGGCAAGCTGGAACTGCGTGGTCTTGCTACCACCATTAAAGCTGCGAAGAAAATGGTTGAGCGCGAAGAAGCTGTCGTTTGGGATATCCTGGACGAAGTTATCCGCGAACACCCGGTACTGCTGAACCGTGCACCGACTCTGCACCGTCTGGGTATCCAGGCATTTGAACCGGTACTGATCGAAGGTAAAGCTATCCAGCTGCACCCGCTGGTTTGTGCGGCATATAACGCCGACTTCGATGGTGACCAGATGGCTGTTCACGTACCGCTGACGCTGGAAGCCCAGCTGGAAGCGCGTGCGCTGATGATGTCTACCAACAACATCCTGTCCCCGGCGAACGGCGAACCAATCATCGTTCCGTCTCAGGACGTTGTACTGGGTCTGTACTACATGACCCGTGACTGTGTTAACGCCAAAGGCGAAGGCATGGTGCTGACTGGCCCGAAAGAAGCAGAACGTCTGTATCGCTCTGGTCTGGCTTCTCTGCATGCGCGCGTTAAAGTGCGTATCACCGAGTATGAAAAAGATGCTAACGGTGAATTAGTAGCGAAAACCAGCCTGAAAGACACGACTGTTGGCCGTGCCATTCTGTGGATGATTGTACCGAAAGGCCTGCCTTACTCCATCGTCAACCAGGCGCTGGGTAAAAAAGCAATCTCCAAAATGCTGAACACCTGCTACCGCATTCTCGGTCTGAAACCGACCGTTATTTTTGCGGACCAGATCATGTACACCGGCTTCGCCTATGCAGCGCGTTCTGGTGCATCTGTTGGTATCGATGACATGGTCATCCCGGAGAAGAAACACGAAATCATCTCCGAGGCAGAAGCAGAAGTTGCTGAAATTCAGGAGCAGTTCCAGTCTGGTCTGGTAACTGCGGGCGAACGCTACAACAAAGTTATCGATATCTGGGCTGCGGCGAACGATCGTGTATCCAAAGCGATGATGGATAACCTGCAAACTGAAACCGTGATTAACCGTGACGGTCAGGAAGAGAAGCAGGTTTCCTTCAACAGCATCTACATGATGGCCGACTCCGGTGCGCGTGGTTCTGCGGCACAGATTCGTCAGCTTGCTGGTATGCGTGGTCTGATGGCGAAGCCGGATGGCTCCATCATCGAAACGCCAATCACCGCGAACTTCCGTGAAGGTCTGAACGTACTCCAGTACTTCATCTCCACCCACGGTGCTCGTAAAGGTCTGGCGGATACCGCACTGAAAACTGCGAACTCCGGTTACCTGACTCGTCGTCTGGTTGACGTGGCGCAGGACCTGGTGGTTACCGAAGACGATTGTGGTACCCATGAAGGTATCATGATGACTCCGGTTATCGAGGGTGGTGACGTTAAAGAGCCGCTGCGCGATCGCGTACTGGGTCGTGTAACTGCTGAAGACGTTCTGAAGCCGGGTACTGCTGATATCCTCGTTCCGCGCAACACGCTGCTGCACGAACAGTGGTGTGACCTGCTGGAAGAGAACTCTGTCGACGCGGTTAAAGTACGTTCTGTTGTATCTTGTGACACCGACTTTGGTGTATGTGCGCACTGCTACGGTCGTGACCTGGCGCGTGGCCACATCATCAACAAGGGTGAAGCAATCGGTGTTATCGCGGCACAGTCCATCGGTGAACCGGGTACACAGCTGACCATGCGTACGTTCCACATCGGTGGTGCGGCATCTCGTGCGGCTGCTGAATCCAGCATCCAAGTGAAAAACAAAGGTAGCATCAAGCTCAGCAACGTGAAGTCGGTTGTGAACTCCAGCGGTAAACTGGTTATCACTTCCCGTAATACTGAACTGAAACTGATCGACGAATTCGGTCGTACTAAAGAAAGCTACAAAGTACCTTACGGTGCGGTACTGGCGAAAGGCGATGGCGAACAGGTTGCTGGCGGCGAAACCGTTGCAAACTGGGACCCGCACACCATGCCGGTTATCACCGAAGTAAGCGGTTTTGTACGCTTTACTGACATGATCGACGGCCAGACCATTACGCGTCAGACCGACGAACTGACCGGTCTGTCTTCGCTGGTGGTTCTGGATTCCGCAGAACGTACCGCAGGTGGTAAAGATCTGCGTCCGGCACTGAAAATCGTTGATGCTCAGGGTAACGACGTTCTGATCCCAGGTACCGATATGCCAGCGCAGTACTTCCTGCCGGGTAAAGCGATTGTTCAGCTGGAAGATGGCGTACAGATCAGCTCTGGTGACACCCTGGCGCGTATTCCGCAGGAATCCGGCGGTACCAAGGACATCACCGGTGGTCTGCCGCGCGTTGCGGACCTGTTCGAAGCACGTCGTCCGAAAGAGCCGGCAATCCTGGCTGAAATCAGCGGTATCGTTTCCTTCGGTAAAGAAACCAAAGGTAAACGTCGTCTGGTTATCGCC